>Ga0256407_10000325_pt1 | contig 118316 bp, 83 predicted proteins | sample RumenRJG_04DNA_FD_193489 | JGI IMG/M metagenome (GOLD analysis project Ga0256407, IMG submission 193489) | Bovine rumen microbial communities from Lethbridge, Alberta, Canada - RJG_04 | ecosystem: Host-associated > Mammals > Digestive system > Stomach > Rumen | place: Canada: Alberta... | reverse complement strand
TCACAGAAAATGTGTAATTTTGCAGCGTTCAGAGGAATGAGGGGCTTTACGAAGCCTCTCATTCTTGTTTTAATTAACAAACATTTTATGATAGACAAGAACGTCATTAAGACAGCAGTTGAAGAATGGTTGGAGAAAGGCGACTACTACTTGGTAGACGTCGAGATGACTCCCGATGATCGTATTGTAATTGAGATTGACCATGCTGATGGAGTATGGATTGAGGATTGTGCTGACCTGAGCCGTTTCCTCCAGGAGAAACTGGGTGAGGAACTGGGCGACTATGAGCTGGAAGTAGGCTCTGCAGGTATCGGTCAGCCGTTTAAGGTGGTGCAGCAGTATCGCAACCACATTGGTAAAGAGGTAGAGGTATTACAACTAAATGGCCAGAAAGTGCAAGGCCTCTTGAAAGAGGTGAGCGAAGATGGTGCCCAGTTTGTTGTTACCGTGAAGGAGAAGCAGCAGGTGGAAGGCAAGAAGCGCCCTCAGTTGGTAGAGGTTGATAAGACCTTTGCCGTTGGTGAGGTAAAGTATTGCAAATACTTGTTGAACTTCAAGTAATATAATCAATAGTAAATAGTAAAAAAGTAAAAATAAAAAAAGTATGGCAACAAAGAATGCGAAAGGCCCCTCTATGATTGAGACCTTTCAGGAATTTAAAGAGACAAAGAACATTGACCGTACCACTTTGGTAAGCGTGCTGGAGGAGAGCTTCCGCAACGTCATTGCCAAGATGTTCGGTTCTGATGAGAACTACGATGTGATTGTAAACCCCGACAAGGGTGACTTTGAGATTCATCGCAACCGTATTGTGGTTGCTGATGGTGATGTGCAGGACGAGAACAAAGAAATCAGTCTGACAGAGGCTCAGAAGATTGAGCCAGACTACGAGGTAGGCGAGGAAGTTTCTGAGGAGGTTGACTTCCAGAAGTTTGGTCGTCGTGCCATCCTGAACCTGCGCCAGACTCTGGCTTCAAAGATCCTGGAGCTGGAGCACGACTCTTTATATAATAAGTATAAGGATAAGGTGGGTCAGATTGTCAGCGCTGAGGTTTATCAGATGTGGAAGCGTGAGGTTCTGCTCATTGACGATGAGGGTAACGAACTGCATTTGCCAAAGGCTGAGCAGATTCCTTCAGACAACTACCGTAAGGGTGAGACCGTTCGTGCCATCGTGAAAGAGGTGCAGAACGAGAACAACAATCCCCGTATCATCCTGTCACGTACCAGCCCCCTGTTCTTGGAGCGTATGTTGGAGGCTGAGGTTCCTGAGATTAACGATGGTCTGATTACCATCCGTCGCATTGCCCGCATGCCAGGTGAGCGTGCCAAGGTGGCTGTTGAGAGCTACGACGATCGTATCGATCCAGTAGGAGCATGTGTAGGTGTTAAGGGTAGTCGTGTTCATGGTATTGTTCGTGAGTTGTGCAATGAGAACATTGACGTTATCAACTACTCTAACAACACCTCACTCTTTATCCAGCGTGCCCTCTCACCCGCTAAGGTGACCAGCATCACGCTGAACCCAGAGGAGCATAAGGCAGAGGTTTATCTACAACCCGAGGAGGTTTCACTGGCCATCGGTAAGGGTGGTCTGAATATCAAACTGGCCTCTATGCTGACAGAATATACTATCGATGTATTCCGTGTGGTTAACGAAGCTGATGCTGACGAGGATATCTACCTCGACGAGTTTGCTGACGAGATTGACCAGTGGATCATCGACTCTATTAAGGCTATTGGTTTGGACACTGCTAAGCAGGTGCTCAATGCTCCACGCGAGATGCTCATTGAGAAGGCTGACTTGGAGGAAGAGACTGTCGACCATGTACTCGAAGTTCTGCGAGCAGAATTCGAATGACTTTGAAATAGTAATCATAAAATTCAAAGTTCAAACATCAAAGTACAAAGAAAAAATATGGGTGTAAGATTAAATAAAGTATTATCAGAACTGAACATCGGACTCCAGACGGCCGTTGATTTCCTGAAAAACAAGAAGGAGCTTGGTGAGGTAAAGGACGAGATGACTCCTAACACCAAGATTTCCGACGAGCAATATCAGGCTTTGGTCAGTGAGTTCAATGGTGACAAGGCTGTGAAGACACAGGCCGACATGATGTTCACCAAGAAGGTTAAGGAAAAGAAGGTGGAGAAGCCCGAGAAAGCTTTGACTAAGACGGAGGAAATGATGGAGAATCGTCCTCAGTTGAAGACGCTGGGAAAAATCAATCTGGAAGAGGTTGGTAAGCCTAAGGCAGCTCCTGCTCCCAAAGAAACTCCAAAGGAGGAACCTGTTGTTGAGCAGAAACCTGAGCCGAAGGTAGAGGTAAAGCCCGAACCCGTTGAGGAGAAGAAGCCCGAAATGGTGGCAGAACCCGTAGCGGAAATCGAAGAGCCTCTGGATGAAGAGGAAGACGACGAGGCCGTTGAACTTGCCAAGACTCCTGGCGATGCCAAGATAGCCCAGAATGCTCCTCAGCTGAATGTGCTGGGTAAGATAGACCTGTCAACGCTCAACCAGAGCACTCGTCCTAAGAAGAAGTCGAAGGAAGAGCGTCGCAAGGAGCGTGAGGAAAAGGCTGCCGGCGAGCGTCGCAAGCGTGAGCGCATCCGTACCGATAAGGTGGATATCGAGGCAGCTGCCAAGCAGGCTAACCAGCAGAACAAGAAGAATAAGAACAACAATAATAACAATGGTCAGCAACAGCAGAACCAACAGGGTGGTGGCAAGAAGAACAAGAAGAACCGTCCTGTGAAGCCCTTGGAGGTGGACGATGAGGCAGTAGCACGTCAAGTAAAAGAGACGCTGGCTCGTCTGACATCGAAGACCAACTTCAACAAGAAGGGTGCCAAGTATCGTAAGGAGAAGCGTGACGCTGTAGCAGAGCGCATGAACGAAGAGATGGCCGCTGAGGCAGCAGAGAGCAAGGTTCTGAAGCTGACCGAGTTTGTGACTGTTTCGGAGTTAGCTACCATGATGAACGTGGGTGTCAACCAGGTTATCGGTACTTGTATGAGCATTGGTATCATGGTTTCTATCAACCAGCGTCTGGATGCAGAGACCATCAACATCGTGGCTGACGAGTTTGGCTTTACCACCGAATATGTTTCTGCTGAGGTACAGAATGCCATCACAGAGGAGGAGGATGATGAGAACGATCTGATCTCTCGCGCTCCTATCGTGACGGTGATGGGTCACGTTGACCATGGTAAGACTTCGTTGCTCGACCATATCCGCAACACCAACGTGATTGCTGGTGAAGCTGGTGGTATTACCCAGCACATCGGTGCTTACAATGTGAAGTTGAAGGATGGTCATAGCATCACGTTCCTGGATACTCCTGGTCACGAGGCGTTCACCGCCATGCGTGCCCGTGGTGCTCAGGTAACGGATATCGCCATTATTATTGTTGCAGCTGATGACTCAGTGATGCCTACTACCAAAGAGGCCATTGCCCATGCGCAGGCTGCTAACGTACCGATGGTATTTGCTATCAATAAGATAGATAAGCCAGGTGCCAATCCTGATAAGATCCGTGAGGATCTGGCCAACATGAACTTGTTGGTTGAAGACTGGGGTGGTAAGTACCAGTGCCAGGAGATCAGTGCCAAGAAGGGTATCGGTGTCTATGAATTGTTGGAGAAGGTGCTCCTTGAGGCTGAGATGCTCGACCTGAAGGCTAATCCTAACCGTAAGGCTACGGGTTCTATCATCGAGAGTTCTTTGGACAAGGGTCGTGGCTACGTTTCTACAGTATTGGTATCAAACGGTACGTTGAAGATTGGCGATGTGGTGATTGCAGGTACTGCTTGGGGTCGCGTTAAGGCTATGTTCAATGAGCGTAACCAGCGTATCGAGAAGGCTGGTCCTGCTGAACCCGCTATCATCTTGGGTCTGAACGGTGCTCCTACCGCTGGTGATTCCTTCCATGTGATGGAGTCAGAGCAGGAAGCCCGTGAAATTGCCAACAAGCGTATCCAGTTGCAGCGTGAACAGAGCCTGCGTACCACCACCAAGCTTGGTCTTGACGAGTTGTCACATCGTATCGCTCTGGGTGAGTTCCACGAGTTGAACATCATCGTGAAGGGTGATACTGACGGTTCTATCGAGGCTTTGTCAGATTCATTCATCAAACTCTCTACGGAGAAGGTGCAGGTAAATGTGATCTCGAAGGCTGTGGGTCAGATTTCAGAGAACGATGTCATGCTGGCCAGCGCTTCTGAAGCTATTATCATCGGTTTCCAGGTGCGTCCTTCTGCCGATGCCCGTCGTGCTGCTGAGCGTGAGGGTGTTGAAATCAATACCTATTCTATCATCTACGATGCTATCGACGATGTTAAGCAGACCATGCAGGGTATGCTCGACAAGGTGAAGAAGGAGGTTATCTCTGGTGAGATTGAGGTGAAGCAGGTGTTCAAGATTTCCAAGGTGGGTACTGTTGCCGGTGGTCTGGTTACCGACGGTAAGGTACACAACAAGGACAAGGCCCGCGTTATCCGCGATGGTATCGTGATTCACACTGCTCCTATTGACGCCCTGAAGCGTTATAAGGACGATGCCAAGGAAGTCGCTACAGGTCTGGAGTGCGGTATCTCACTGGTTAACTTCAACGACATCCAGGTGGGCGATATCATTGAGACCTTCACCGAGATCGAGGTTGAACAGAAACTGTAATATAGAACTTTAAAATTTCAGAAAGAATGCGTAAGTTTATAATAGTGGTATTATCATTCGTGTGTTGTCTGGCAACTGCACAAGCTGCTGAAAAGCAGACTAGCAGTTTGGGCGGAACCTTCGTGAAGAACCCAATGATGTGGGCTGACGTGCCCGATCCTGATGTCTTACGCGTAGGCGATACCTATTATTTAGTGAGCACCACCATGCACCTCATGCCAGGTGCTCCGATTATGCGTTCTAAAGATCTGAAAAACTGGGAGACGGTCAGTTATATCTTCGATAAGCTGACCGACTCACCCAAATACGACCTGAAAGAGGGTACGGCATACGGACGTGGACAATGGGCTACGTCGCTGAAGTATCATAATGGACGCTTTTATGCTTTGATGGCTCCCAACGAGGCCGGAGCGATGGGCGACACCTATATCTATACTGCTGAGAAGGCTGAGGGTCCGTGGACACTCTTGTCGCGCATGCGTCATTTCCACGACTGCTCACTGTTCTTCGATGATGACAACCGCGTGTATGTCATCTATGGTACAGGTGAGATGATGGAACTGAAAAGCGACCTATCTGATGTCATTGAGGGTTCTCATCATCAGCTGTTCAAGCGCGAGGCCGACGAGACAGGCATCCTGGAGGGAAGTCGCATGCTGAAATACAAAGGTCATTACTATCTGTTGATGATCTCGCAGGTATGGGGCGTTCCAGGACGTTATCGTCGTGAGGTGTGCTATCGTGCCGACGACATCCGTGGCCCGTATGAGAAGAAAGTCATCTTGCAGAGTCCCTTCGGTGGTTTCCCCCATGTGGGACAAGGTACCATCGTGGACAGTGAGTATGGCGACTGGTATGGCATTATTTTCCAGGACCGTGGTGGTGTGGGACGTGTACTCACACTGATGCCCTGCCGTTGGATTGACGGATGGCCTATGCTGGGCGACGAGGAAGGCTTGGTGCCCACTCGTGTTCGTGCCTTGGTAAGTGATCAGCCCGAGACCCATATCGTTTGCAGCGACGATTTCTCTGCAGAGAAGTTAGGTCTGCATTGGCAGTGGAACCACAATCCTGTGGATGCTGCTTGGTCATTGACTGAGCGTCCAGGATGGCTCCGACTGAAGACCAGTCGTGTGGTTCCTAACCTTTATCTCGCTCCCAACACCCTGACCCAGCGTATGGAAGGTCCTACGTGCAATGGTTCCGTTAAGTTGGATTTGTCGAAGATGAAGGATGGCGACTGTGCCGGATTCTCTGCCTTTAATAGCGATGCAGGCATATTGATGGTGAAGAAGAACGGACGTAAGTTGGTGCTCACGCTGAACGAGCAGTCGGTGAAGTTGTCAGAGCGCGAGAAGGCCGTTGAGCAGGTCGACGACAAGGTCATAGCCAGCGTACCCCTTACAGCACCTATCCTCTGGTTGCGCATTGATGCCGACTTCAATGTGGGTCGTGATATGGCACAGTTCTATTACAGTACCGATGGAGAGCAGTGGACACAGTTGGGTGGCGACTATAAGTTGCGCTTCGATTGGCAGCGATTCTTCATGGGTTCCAAGTTCGCCATTTTCAATTATGCCACCAAGCGTCTGGGAGGCTATATCGACGTCGACTGTTTCAACTACAGTGTGACGGAATAATCGACGAAGTCGCTTTCTTGCTTTGGCAAGCGTCACCCTTCGGGATGCCGAGCGGTACCTTTAGGTCAAAGAAATGAACACATAAGACGATTCATGGAAGAAAAGAATCAGTTTGTCCGTCAGGTTGCCGAACAGAAATATGAGTTTGGTTTCACGACGGACGTACATACAGAAATCATCGAGAAAGGGCTGAACGAGGATGTCGTTCGGCTCATCTCAGCTAAGAAAGGGGAACCCGAGTGGATGCTTGAGTTCCGCTTGAAGGCTTTCCGCTATTGGAAGGAACAGCAGGAACCGAAATGGGGCCATGTGCATGTGCCTCCCATTGATTATCAGGCTATTTCATATTATGCCGACCCTATGGCGAAGAAAAGGAAGGAAGGAGAGAAAGAGGGAGGGAGTAACGAGATAGACCCTGAGCTCGAAAAGACCTTCGATAAATTAGGCATTCCTTTGGAGGAGCGCTTGGCACTCTCAGGCAATACCGCTGTCGATGCCATTATGGATAGCGTCAGTGTAAAGACCACTTTCAAGGAGAAGTTGGCTGAGAAGGGTGTTATCTTCTGTTCTATAGGTGAGGCTATCAAGGAGCATGGCGACTTGGTGCGCCAGTATCTGGGTACCGTGGTGCCTTATCGCGACAACTTCTTTGCAGCCCTTAATTCGGCTGTATTTAGCGATGGTTCATTTGTCTATATACCCAAGGGCGTGCGTTGTCCCATGGAACTCAGTTCCTATTTCCGCATCAATGCTAGGAATACGGGTCAGTTTGAGCGTACGCTGATAGTTGCTGACGACGATTCCTACGTTTCTTATTTGGAAGGATGTACAGCTCCAATGCGCGACGAGAATCAGTTGCACGCCGCTATCGTCGAGATTATCGTGATGGATCGTGCAGAGGTGAAGTACTCAACGGTACAGAACTGGTATCCTGGCGATGAGAACGGAAAGGGTGGTGTGCTCAACCTCGTTACCAAGCGTGGCGACTTGCGTGGTGTTGACTCCAAGTTGTCGTGGACACAGGTGGAGACGGGTTCTGCTATCACCTGGAAGTATCCCTCTTGCGTCTTAAGAGGTGACAACTCGCAGGCCGAGTTCTATAGCGTTGCCGTCACCAACAACTATCAGGAGGCCGACACGGGTACGAAGATGATTCACATGGGCAAGAACACCAAGTCGACTATCATCTCAAAGGGTATCTCGGCAGGTCATTCGCAGAACTCGTATCGCGGACTGGTTCGTGCCACCTCGAATGCGGACAATGCCCGCAACTACTCTTCGTGCGACTCGCTGTTGCTTGGTTCCCAGTGTGGCGCCCATACCTTCCCCTATATGGATGTTCACAACGATACGGCTATCTTCGAGCACGAGGCCACCACCTCTAAGATTTCAGAAGACCAGCTCTTCTACTGCAACCAGCGAGGCATTCCTACAGAGCAGGCCGTAGGTCTCATTGTCAACGGCTATGCAAAGGAAGTTATCCAAAAGCTGCCCATGGAATTTGCCGTTGAGGCCCAGAAGTTGTTAAGTGTATCATTAGAAGGAACTGTAGGTTAAAAGAAATACTATGTTAAAGAAACTATTTGGATTTGATGCCTCCACGATGACTTTACGCAAGGAGGTGATTGGTGGTATTACCACCTTTTTGACGATGGCTTACATTTTGGCCGTCAACCCAAGCATCCTCTCAGCTACTGGTATGGATGCAGGTGCTGTGTTTACCACTACGTGTATTTCTGCTGTAGTGGCTACGTTGGTAATGGCTATCTACGCCAAGTTACCTTTTGCTCTGGCTCCAGGAATGGGTCTGAATGCTTTCTTTGCATTCACCGTCGTGCTCACTATGGGCTATTCGTGGCAATTTGCACTGACCGCAGTGATGATTGAAGGTCTTATCTTCATCCTGCTGACGGTGACGGGACTGCGCCAGCATATCGTGAACGCCATCCCACTGATATTGCGCCGCGCCATCAGTCCTGGCATCGGACTCTTTATCGCCTTTGTGGGTCTGAAGGGTGCAGGTATCGTCACCTCGTCGGAATCAACGTTCATCACATTGGGCAATCTGCACGACCCTGCCGTGCTGCTGAGCATTATGGGCATATTGATTACGGCTGCATTGTTGGTGAAGAACATAACAGGATCACTGCTCATCGGCATCTTGTTCACTACCATTGTGGGCATCCCATTGGGCGTTACCAACTATACAGGCATCTTGTCAACACCACCTTCTATTAGTCCCATCTTCTGGCAGTTTGAGTGGCATAACATACTCACAGTGGATATGGCGGTTGTTGTACTTACCTTCCTGTTTATCGATATGTTCGATACCATCGGTACGCTCATCGGAGTATCCAATCGTGCAGGTATGGTGGACGACAACGGCAATGTGAAGAACCTAAACCAGGCCTTTATGGCTGATGCCATTGGTACTACTGTTGGTGCTATGCTTGGAACCTCTACGGTAACCACTTATGTGGAGAGTGCCTCTGGTGTGAATGTAGGTGGACGTTCAGGCTTGACCAGCTTTACCACAGCCATCTGCTTTGCTGTGGCATTGCTCTTTGCCCCCTTGTTCCTGGCTATTCCTGCACAGGCTACAGCTGCAGCCTTGATATTGGTGGGAGTCATGATGATGCACGACATTCGAAAGGTCGATTTCTCCAATTATGTAACGGCTATACCTTGCTTTATCTGTATCGTGCTCATGCCACTTACCTATAGCATCTCCGATGGAATCCTGATGGGTGTCATTTCTTATGTGCTGATTCACTTGCTGTCAGGTACCCTCAAAGATAAGGACGAGCGTAACAACATAAATTGGGCCACCATTCTGTTGACCATACTATTTATCTGTCGCTACGCATTCCTATAGTTTGAAGAAACAGAGAGGAGTCAGTCCCCGTTAGTTCAGTATAATTCTCATTATAAAATGATTAGGCATATGAAAAGAATGTTTTTTAGTATGGTCCTCGCCTTCGTTACGATGGCGATTTACTCGCAGGACATCAAGGGAAAATGGATTACAGAGGCCCGTGACGCCCAGGTGGAAATCTACGAATCCAACGGAAAATGGAACGGTAAGATAGTATGGTTACAGAAAGGTCCCGACACCAAGGATACGCATAATAGCGACGAGAAGCTGCGTAGTCGCAAACTGATGGGAGTCAACATCCTCTTTGGTCTTACCAAGAAAAAGGACAAGTGGGAGGGTGGACGCATTTACAACCCCAAGAATGGTAAGGATTATAAGTGCTCTATGTGGCTGGACGGCGACAAGTTGAAGGTACGCGGACATCTTGGTATCTTCTACGAGACGCAGACTTGGAAAAGAGCGCAATAGCCGTAGTTTTGACTTAAATATATTTGGTTTTTCTCTCAATTTGCACTACCTTTGGCTTCGCCTTAGGTAGGCTACATCTCGGAAATGAAAATAAATTCCAATTTATTTTGCATTTCTCTCGATTTGCACTACCTTTGCAGCCAAAATATAAAGGAAAGATGTTAGAAGTTAAGAACTTACACGCCAAGATAGGCGATAAAGAGATATTAAGGGGTATCAATCTGACTATCAAGGATGGTGAGACGCATGCCATTATGGGACCTAATGGTTCTGGAAAGTCGACGCTGAGTGCCGTATTGGTGGGTAATCCACTCTATGAGGTGACTGAGGGCGAGGCTTGGTTTAATGGCAAGAATCTGTTGGAAATGAAACCAGAGGATAGGGCACACGAAGGCTTGTTTCTGTCGTTCCAATATCCTGTGGAAATCCCAGGGGTGTCGATGACCAACTTCATGAAGGCTGCCATCAACGAGAAGCGTAAGTATCATGGATTGCCTGAGCTGAAAGCCGGCGACTTTATCAAGTTGATGCGCGAGAAGCAGAAGATAGTAGAATTGGACAATAAGCTGGCAGGTCGCTCAGTGAACGAAGGCTTCAGCGGTGGTGAGAAGAAGCGCAACGAGATATTCCAGATGGCTATGTTGGAGCCGAAGCTTTCGATATTGGACGAGACAGACTCCGGTCTCGACGTGGATGCTATGCGCATTGTGGCTGAGGGCGTGAACAAGTTGAAGACTTCAGAGACCTCTTGTATCGTCATAACCCACTATGACCGTCTGCTGGAGATGATCCGCCCTGACGTGGTTCACGTGCTGTATAAAGGCCAGATAGTGAAGACCGCTGGTCCTGAACTGGCTAAGGAGATTCAGGAGCGTGGCTATGATTGGATAAAGGCTGAAGTGAATAGTGATAAGTGAAGAGCGAAAAGTGAAAGCAGAGAAGCAATATATAGAACTGTATGAGCAGTGTCGCAAGATGATTTTCGAGCATTCGTCGGAAGTGATGAATGCGGAGCGCGATGCTGCTCTCAAACGGTTTGCGTCCAACGGATTTCCGTCACGAAAGGTGGAGCGCTATAAATATACGGATATGCAGGCGCTCTTCGAGCCAGACTATGGGTTGAACCTAAATCGTCTGGAGATTCCCGTAAATCCCTATGATGCCTTCCGTTGTGATGTGCCGAACCTTTCAACATCTTTGTATTTCGTAGTGAACGACGGATTCTACACCAAGGTGCAAGCCAAAGGACATTTGCCTGAAGGTGTGAAACTGGGGTCTCTGAAGGAATTGGCAACGACGGAATACTATAATCAACTGGCTGCTAAGGATGAAGATGCGGTGACAGACCTGAACACGATGTTGGCACAGGATGGACTTTACGTCTATGTGCCTAAGAATGTGGTGGTTGACCGCGCTATTCAGGTCATCAATATTCTGCGTAGTGATGTCGACTTGATGGTAAACCGTCGTGTGCTCATCATTGTGGAAGAGGGTGCAGAAGTAAAATTCCTGTTCTGCGACCATGCTGCTGACGACCGTTGTTTCCTGGCTACGCAGGTGATAGAGGCTTATGTGGGAGAGAATGCTAAACTGGACCTGTATTGTTTGGAGGAGACACATAATAAGAACACCCGTGTGAGCAATGTCTATATTCAGCAGCAGGCTAACAGCCGAGTGAACCATAACGTCATTACCCTGCATAATGGTGTGACTCGCAATAAGTTGAACCTCGATATGGTAGGCGAAGGGGCAGAATGCTCATGCAATGGTTGCGTGATAGCTGATAAGAAGCAGCATGTGGATAACAACACGCTGATAACGCACCATGTGTCGCACTGCACGTCGAACGAGCTCTATAAATACGTGTTGGACGACGAGTCAACAGGAGCCTTTGCAGGACGAGTGTTGGTAAAGAAGGATGCACAGAAGACGGTATCGCAGATGACTAACCAGAACCTGACGGCGACAAAGCAGGCTCGTATGTACACACAGCCTATGCTGGAAATTTATGCCGATGACGTGAAGTGTGCCCACGGTTCTACTGTAGGTCAGCTGAACGATGCGGCCTTGTTCTATATGCAACAGCGAGGCATCTCGAAGAAAGAGGCCCGATTGTTGTTGCAGAATGCATTTATCAATGAAGTCATTGACCACATGGAGTTGGAACCCCTTCGCGACCGTCTGCACTATCTGGTGGAGAAGCGTTTCCGTGGGGAACTGAATAAATGCGAGGGCTGTAAGTTGTGCAAATAACGAAAAGTGAATAGTTCAATGTACGATATAAACAAGGTACGCGAGGACTTCCCGATTCTTTCGAGGGAAGTATATGGTAAGCCACTGGTTTATCTGGATAATGCAGCAACGACGCAAAAGCCACTCTGTGTGTTGGATGCCATGCGCGAGGAGTATCTGAACGTGAATGCCAATGTACATCGTGGGGTTCACTACTTGTCGCAGCAGGCTACCGATTTGCATGAGGCAGCCCGTGAGAAGGTGCGCCAGTTTATCAATGCAGAAAAGACGGAGGAGATAGTTTTCACACGAGGCACTACAGAGGCCATCAATCTGGTGGCTTCGTCGTTCTGTGAGTCGCAGATGAAAGAGGGCGATGAAGTGTTGGTAAGCGAAATGGAGCACCATTCGAACATTGTTTCATGGCAACTTCAGGCTATGAAACGAGGCATCGTGGTAAATCATCTGCCCATTACAGACAAAGGTGAACTGTGTCTGGACTTGTTGGAATCACTGATTTCTGATAAGACGAAGATCATTAGCATTGCTCATGTAAGTAATGTGCTGGGTACAGTGAATCCTGTTGAAGAAATCATCAAGAAGGCTCATGCTCATGGTATTCCTGTATTGGTGGATGGAGCACAGAGTGCTCCACACTTCAAGGTGGATGTCCAGGCAATGGATTGCGACTTCTTTGCTTTCAGTGGACATAAGATGTACGGACCTACGGGCATCGGTGTGCTTTATGGTAAAGAGGAATGGCTCGAGAAACTGCCTCCTTATCAGGGTGGTGGCGAGATGATAGACAAGGTAACGTGGGAGAAGACAACCTTTGAGCGCTTACCCTTTAAGTTCGAGGCTGGCACCCCTGATTACATAGCCACTCACGGCTTAGCTACCGCTATCGATTACCTGAACCGTGTGGGGCTTGATTCCGTCAAGGCACATGAAGCCGAACTGACTCGCTATTGTATGGAACAGCTGAGAACCATCGATGGAATGCGCATTTTTGGTGAAGCAGAGCATAAAGATGCTGTGGTTTCTTTCCTTGTAGGCGATATTCATCATTTGGACATGGGAACATTGTTGGATCGTCTGGGCATAGCCGTCCGTACCGGTCATCATTGTGCTCAGCCCTTGATGGACCGTTTGGGAATCAGTGGTACCGTTCGTGCTTCTTTTGCCCTTTACAACACAAAAGAAGAAATCGATGTGCTAGTAAATGGTATCCGTCGTGTCAGTCAGATGTTTTAGTTGATGTGATGCTGTGCGGAATGCATAATACGCTGTTTCAGACATTCCACTTCTTCAGGAGAAAGCATATCACAATCGTCTAAGTGATTGAGAATGTAACATGCTTTCAAGTAGGCTGAACGGATATGCGGAGCCGCTTGAAGGTAGGATGCCCAGTAGGATTCCTTTTCCGAACAGGCATCTATGACATAGCGGATGAAATCGTCATCACGCAGAAAGTCGTCTACTTTGGTGTAAATGGTTTGTTTCAAGTGTTCCGTCTTTTATCTTTAAGACGGAAAACATTTCATATTGTCATCAAATAGTGACGAAAATTACATGGCTGCTTCACGCAATTTTAGCATTCCACGATGCATCAGGTTGCGAACAGAGTGGTAGTTCATCTGCATAATCTGGCAGATCTCATCATACTTACGCTGTTCTAAATAATATAAGGTGATAGCCTGACGCTGACGGCGGGTGAGGTTTTTCATCAGGTGGGCTACTTGTGCATTCTGAATCTCTTCGCGCTCTGAGAAAAGATAGTCGTGCTCTACATCTGTGGTTGAACAGCGGAACTCATAATCCTCAACAGCATCTTCGCTTGTGAAAGTCTGGCGACGGAATTCGTCGAACAAGCGATTCTTTAAAGAGATAATCAGGTATGATGCCAAATTATTAATAATTTTCTTCTCTCCACGTTTACTATAAACTTTCATGAATACATCATGAATGCAATCCTTTAGCAATTCTTGGTCTTGGGTAATTTTTATACCATAATTGAACAACATCTGAATGTAGAGGTCGTACAATTGCGCAAAAGCCTGATCGTTACCAGCACAAAACTCTGTTACGAGCTCTCGGGTCCTTGCTTTGAGATTTTGATTTGCCATGCAGAGGTTAGTTTTGTTTTTAAGTAGTTTGTTTTCTGGTTGCAAAGATATGGAAAAAACAAATACTACGTGCGCAAAATCAGTTAAAAAAATGGGAAAAATCGGTATTTTGCTGATTTTTCCCATTGAAACCTTATTTTTTCTTGAACCAGAAGACCCCTTTTTCTTTCAAAGTGATATTTCCTTTCACGGGTCGTAATCGCACAATCTTGCCTGTTTTTTCGTTCACCTTATATAATATATAGCCGTTGTTTTCAGGTAATGTGACGTTTATTTCCTGCTTTTCCACTATACAAATCAGCTTACCATCACTACCTTCAAGAACATAGGCATTGTCAATTTTCGACGGTTTCATCGAAGAAATGCTACGCAGGAATGCCTCGTCCTTAACGGGGATGGCAGCACACGAACCACCAGCCATCAGGGAAGCCCATCCCAACTCAGGTGCTTTCTGGGCAGAGTAGATGACGGCCTTACCATATTTCGTGCGGTATTCGATAACGGCACGATAGACATCTTCAAAGCGCGCACTTCCCGTTCTGATTTTACGCATGTACTGTCGTTGAGCCATATTGACGCCACCTTCAGGAGCATATTCGCCTTTATTGTGGTAGAACCACTGTTCTATGTCGATAATATCAACAATTTTTGAGCGCACAGGGTCGTTCAGTATAGCATCCTGCACATCCTTGTTAACAGCGAGGTCGACAAGCACCTTGCCGTTTTCTGCTTCCCATTCGGCAATCACGTCGAGCCAGAACTGCACGAAATGCAGTGGACCTGTAAATTCCTCACCAATAGAGTGGATCACGTTAGGTTGTCCCTTAAATGCATCCAACAATTGACGGATATATTGGCGATGCAATGCACGTAGGGTAGGATTGGTAATGTCATAGAATAAGGTAGCAGTAAAGATACGCTTGTCGCCTGTAAAGTTGACAGGCTCCAAGAACGGCGTATTGTTCACGTTGTTGGCTGTTCGCCACGGACAATCCACCCAGTGGGCACCCGCTTCTAGAATGTTATGCTGGAAATAATGCTGGTTTTTCAATAAAATACCGATGGATTCGGTCTTTTTAGCAAATTGTTGGAGACGCCAGAAATACCATTTGTTCAGTGTAGTCAAGTTATATTTCGTCATTCCATCCCAGGCGAGTGAGGTATTGGGAATACCGATGCGGGCAAAAGGCTGTTCATAAAAAGGAGCCCATGCGTCACCATTCTTACGACGGATACGTTCATGGTCGTCGCGACGGCGATCGGTCCAAAGACCATAATTCTGACTGAATAGCAGTGTATGCGAACGTTGCATTTCAGCAATAACACTATCTATGCGGTCTGTTCCGCCCAGACCCTCTTGCCCTGGTACAAAGCGCGTCAAAGCAATTTTTGCTTTAGCCATAGAGGCATCCGTAGTACGACCATTCCACCAAGGTGTTTGGTGCTTTCCACCAACAAGGACGGCATCGTTCAGGGTTAGCCAGCCGTTGACGACAGCATAGCGGTCTGGATTCTTTATTTCCTCTTCATATCTAATAATGGGGAAAGGATGTTTATCTTGCGTTATGTTACCTTCAAAACGGGCAGCGTCAATCCATTGCTTGAGGGTGAGACGAGGCTGTAATGCCTCTTTAGCCAGTTTGATAGCCTCTTCAATACTTGGGGAGGATGAGGCATTCGTGTTGCGTTCCAATACACGACATTGTTGTGACACATCATGACCAAGGCGTTTCTCCAATTGCGAAGCAAAGAGCGAGTAGGGTCTTACATGCTCGTTCATTTCTGAATATTCGCCATTTCCTTGAATTTGTCCCCAACAGCCATGAGAGATGTTGCGATTCAGAGAATCAGGTGAATAGCAGAATAGTCCTGCAGCGGTACTTTGCCACATGGTACTGTTTGCTGTGCTCCAGCCAGCACCAAACTTCTCCAATTCCCAATTCTTGAAAACAATATCATTTCCATCGATATTTACTATATCGAACAAAATACCTGGAGCCCAAGAGGAAATAGCTCCACTGGGACCGAATGACTCATAGCTATCACATTGTACGAAGGCATTGGGACCTGGTGCAGTGTGTCCCACAGCGAAATCATTGATGCCGTGCTCTGAGTAACAACGCTGAAAAAGCGTCTTTTCACCAAAAGTCAAGAAGGTGCGACGACGGAATCCACCGATTTCAGAGATAGGTTCCAAGGACTGACAGTCTTCTACCGTTATCTGGCCTGCTGATTTCTGGATGACAACCGCGGAACCCGCAAAATGACGGAAATTGACCATGCGAACCCAACAATCCTCAGCATCAGCCAGATAGACTCCATCCCAACAATGGTCTTCATCCAAGGGTTTAGCGTGGTTATAGTCGGATTCCAAAGAGAGATTTTCTATGCCACACTCGTTGATAAGACCTTTTTGTTCATAGAGAACAGCCTTAGCCCCTCCCCAGCGACTTTCGATAGATGAGGTAATGGGGGCATCAAGCGTCAGTTCATTGCCTTTAACAGTCATAATCTGGCGATTCCATCGCACATCGATATCACCAGGATGCCAAGCCCAATACCCCATGCGCTTGCCTCCACCAAACGATTGGCAATTGAGAGATTCTATCCATTCTTGGGTAGAGGGACGATAGATGCTGATGCGAGTGCCTGGATTCAGAGTAGCAGATTGCAAAGCCACACTTTGATCTTTAGTCAAAGAACTGCCCTGCACACAAACCGTGAGAGAGCCAGCTTTGGTATCGCTGACATCAAAGGTTTCTTTGGTTACCACATCGTGCGTACCTTCTATATATATAAGGGCACCACGATCGTATCCTTTCTTTACCAGAATGGTCTTATCACGTCCACTGCCACGAAGCACGACGCCACTGGTGCGAATACGCAACGGTTCACTTAGGCTGAACGTGCCTTCTGAGAGCAACACTGCACCACGCAGTCCTGTCTGCTTATCAGGTTTTTGCTGACTAACCCAATCAATGGCATTCTGTAACAAAGCAGCATCATCGCCACCTGTAGGTTGTACGTAAGTGACAACCTTTGCCGATGGAATGGGCTGTTCCGAACGATGGTAACCACAATAGGAATAATCCATCGGCAACTCTTGAGCTACCGATGGGATTATTGTTGTCAGTAAGACTGATAGGGCTAATAAGTGTTTTCGCATTCTTTATTTTTTCTTTGCGTCCTCTATTCGTTTCATCCACGCATCACGCTCCTTTTTCAGGTCGTAGCCACGACTGGAGAGCCAGTTGTTGGTGCGTCCGCGATATTTGTCGAACCAGAAATGTTTGCCTTTCGAGTCTGCAGCATCCATTGCAAACTCGCGAGCTTCCTTGAGCCAGATAAGCACTTGTGCCTTCTCTTCATTTGTCAACGAAGGTATCATATCCTGCGTAGCTTGATAGTCACGTGGCAATCTGCCAAACGTCATTCCATCCTTTACAGCGTCAATCTGCTCGTCTGTCAAGTACAAGGCAAGAGCAGAAGCCAGCTCAAAGTGGTGCTTGTAAAGTTCAGCATCGCGCTCAGCTTGTTTATCTTTGCCGTATTTGGAATGAATGTCGTTCAACAAGAAGTAGCGGTTGGCAATGATGTTGCGAACGTTCTCTGCCTTCTTAGCATCAGTAAGCTGAAGGCCATCTACAATCTTCTGAGCGCGCCCCTTGATGGTCTCGACATATTTTGGGTCCTGACCTTCAGTTTTGAGGGCAACTTGTCCTAGAGCACCTAGAGAAACTAGACATACAAGAAATACAAGAACCTTTCTCATAGCTTACATCAGTTTTCCTTTGGCTGCCAGCGTATCGTAGTTGTTGTTCAGGTTACGCCAGTCGGTCTTGGTGTTTGGATTGATACCATTAATATACTTCTCGATATTGGTATAGCCATCGCCATTGCAATCCTTTTGGGCGTCTGTTGGGTCGTTGGGATTCAGACCATACTGCTTCTCCCACTCATCGGGCATACCATCACCATCAGTATCTACGTAAGGCTCCCAAGCCTTATATTCAGGATAGCCACCCATCTGACGAGGATCGGTAATGACACCCTGCTTGTAGGAATCCTTGGCTAGACGACGATACTTGAAGAGGCCATCGTCGTTCTTCGACTTTTCGTGCAGACCCCACATATCACCATAAGGGTTCTGGGCTACCTTGGTCTTCTTTTCTATCTTGTTAAGCTCCTTCTCATAGTCTTTTACGTAGTAGGCCTGACCCGTACGAACCTCTTCACAGATGCGCTGGTCAACGATATCACGACAAGGAATGGTAGCACCTGCATTGGAGAGTACCCAGTCGAATGCCTGTTCAGCACCCATAATCTTCAGGAAAGGCATCTCAAATGGTTCGTTGCTATGCATCAAAGCCAGCTCAGTAGCATCCATCTCACCATCCTTATCAGCAGTCTGAATGCCACCGTTCCAGTTGTCCTTTGTAATCTCAGGATAACCTTCCATGATATTACCTACAGCATAAACGCGACCAAACTGCTTGAAGGAGAACAATCCCTGTGAACGACTTTCGGCCTTTACAATGCGATGACCAATAGGACCGTCTTTGGGAGTCAGAGGTCCTGGCTTATAGTAGTTGTTGATGAAGTTCGACATGGTAGTAAACTCACCACCATCAGCCGTGCGATGTACCCAGTTGTAAACAACATTGTTGATGTAGTTGAATACGCCACCCCATCCGATAGAAGGGTTACGACCTGTGTTGTCAGCCCAGAGGTTGCGCATGAAGGTAGTATTCTCACCACCGATGGTTGAACCAAATGCGTGGTTCCAAGTGTCAAGAGCTTTGGCAGAAATGGTGTTCTGGATGGTTACATTGACAGTAGGTTCCTTGCGCATGGGCTTACCATCGTGCATATCGAACATGTGACGATAGAACGAGATGTTCTCATCCAGTCCCCACTCGCAAGAGCAGTGGTCAATCATGATGTTGCCCACAGGGTTGCCACCAAATGAGTCCTCACGATTGGTAACCAACGTCTCACCGCGACGGAAACGCATGTGGCGAACTATCACGTCGTGCGTATCAACCTGGAATGACTCGCCTGCAATGATGACACCATCGCCAGGAGCAGTCTGTCCAGCAATGGTGATGTAAGGAGCACGTACATAGATGGGCGACTTCAGGCGAATGATGCCACTGACGTTAAACACAATGATGCGAGCACCACCCTGTTCGCAGGCCCAGCGGAATGAACCAGGACCATCATCGTTCAGGTTGGTAACGGTGAGCACCTTGCCACCACGTCCGCCAAAGGTGTACATACCACCACCCTCAGCTCCAGGGAATGCAGGAATCTTAGCCTGACGCAAGTCGTAGGGACGAGCAGCCCAGGGAACATAGGGGCGTCCAGCTTTAGCTTCTTCAATGACAATAGGGAAAGCTACTGCCCATGCGGAATCGCTATGAGCCTTCCATTGCTTCTTCTGTTGTTCGATCAGTTGCTTAGCCTCATCGGTCAGCTGTGGATACTGTGCGCTGGCTGTTAGACAAAAAAAGCCTGCAACAGCCATCATCAAAATCTTCTTCATATCTTGTTTGTTTTTAATATTTGCTGTTATTAAGACGTTTAGAAAGCTTAAATGTCTATTCGATAAACGTTTTTTAGCATACAAATTTGGCATTTTACTTGCTAATTTGTACCTTTGCAGTCATGAATAGACTTAGCATACTGCTGATAGCACTATTACCACTGACTGTTGAGGCCCAAGATACCACTACGGTAAAGGGACAACAGTTAGAGGAAGTCATTGTCAATGCCAACAATGCACAGCGCAGAATTGGCTCTGTGCAGATAGGAGCAGAACAGATACAAATGAAGGAACTCACCTCGGCACCTGCTTTGTTTGGCGAGGTGGATGTGATGCGTTCGTTACAACTGTTACCTGGAGTGAAGGCTGAGAGTGATGCCTCCAGTAGTTTCCAGGTGCGTGGTGGAACAGCTGCCCAGAATAATATCCTTTATGATGAGGCTCCTGTTTATAATATTGGTCATTTAGCAGGTCTCTTCTCAACCTTCAACGATAATGCGTTGGCAACAGCTACTCTTTACAAAGGTTTGGTGCCAGCCCAATATGGTGGTGCCTCTTCATCAGTCTTAGACATTACCAGTCGTACAGGTCGTTCAGACCGATGGGGTGGTAACGTCAGTATAGGTTTGCTTTCAGCCAAAGGTTCTATAGAAGGTCCTATAGTGAAAGACAAGTTGGGACTGTTGTTTAATGTACGACGTTCGTATGTGGACCTGTTCCTGAAGTTGACAGACAAATATCGTGATAACTCGCTTTACTTCTTTGACACCAATCTGAAATTGGACTATAAGATAAATGAGCGTAATCGTCTGTTCCTTTCTTTCTTTGCAAGTCACGACAAGACTGCATTGACAGATATGGTGGATATGCAGTGGACCAACCTTGCTGGTAGCCTTTCTTGGCTTCATCAGTTTAGGGGACAATCTACTTCGCAGACCACCTTGTTCGCTTCTTCTTATGACACAGACAATGGCATCAACATCTTAGGACTCAACATTGCCTATTTAGGTCATATCCGTCATGCAGGATTGCGCCAGAACTTTCGTTTGGTCTTTGGCAAACATGAGTTGAACGCTGGTCTCCAGACAATGCTGACGGATGTAAAGTCAGCAGAGTGGACACGTATGTATAATCACGAGAAAGAACAGCGAAAGGCGTGGGACAACAGTGCCTGGGTGAATTGGCAATACAATCCGATAGACAGATTGTCCTTCTCTGCAGGTGTCCGCTTCACCGCTTTCTCAGCCTTGGGAGGTCCTTACTATTATGATATTGACGAGAAAGGTAACATCACATGGCTTTATAAGCGAACAAAGAATCTCCCTGTGAAGACGCACATTACTGTAGAGCCTCGTTTGAGCATGGTGTTCCAGCCATCAGAACAATGGAGTGTCAAGGCTGGATATAGTCGTACTTCGCAGAACATCCATGCACTTCGCAGTCAGAGCACTACCACACCTTTCGACCGTTATACCATCAGCACCAATCTGGTAAAGCCTGAGGTTGCTGATCAGGTGAGTTTGGGTGTGTTCTACATGACGCCTTTGCAAGATTATGACTTCTCGCTGGAGGGCTATTATCGTCATGTGGATAATGTGCTCGACTATCGTGATGGCATCAGCTTTGCCTCAGCCATTGAAATAGAGCGCTTGGTATTGGCAGGCGAGGGTAGAGGCTATGGTGCTGAGTTCTGTGCTCGTAAGAATACGGGAAGATTGAAAGGATGGCTCAGCTATACGCTGTCTTGGTCGCAGACCCGCATTGATGGCATCAGTATGGGCCAGTGGTATGACGCCAATAACGATCGTCGCCATGATATCAATATTGTGGCTACATATCAGCTGAATCCTGCATGGACACTGAATGCCTCTTGGGTGTTCAACTCTGGTCAGGCGTTTACAGCACCCAGTGCCAAGTATCAGATTATCGACAACTACATTTATTATTATGCAGAGCGTAATGGCTATCGTGCACCAGACTATCATCGTCTGGACGTAAGTGCCACATGGAGCAAGAAAATCAAAGGTGGTAGATTGACGCGTGAGTGGAGCTTTGGCATCTACAATCTGTACAATCGCTACAATCCCTACCTGATTCGCTTTGAAGATAGCCAGTATGGTCGTGGTACGAAGGCTAAGCAGTACAGCCTTTTTGGCATCGTGCCTTCAGTTTCGTTCAACTTGAAATTCTAAGAGAGCAATGAGAAAAAAACTAATATATGCATTCCTGTTAACGTTGGCGTTAACCTCCTGTGAGAAGGAAATTCCTGTGGACTATCGTCAGGTAGAGCCTCTCTATGTGGCTGAGGCTACGATGAGCCAGGAAGGAACAAAAGTGGTAGTATCAACCACTCAGAATGTGACAGATAATTCAAGAAATGGCCATATTATAGATAACGCCACAGTGGTGCTCAGTAGCAAGAAAGACGATTACTCAGAGACGCTGAAGTATAACAAAAATGGTACATACACTTCTACGTGGAAGGCTAAGCCAGGCTATACTTATGACATTGATATAGAGGTAGATGGCAAGCATTTTACTTCATCGTCCACTATGCAGGATGCTCCTGTTATGAAGTCTTTCCGCTTTGTGTGGAAAAAGATGCTGTCTGAGAAGATTCTCTTTGGCGACCTGCATATTGAGGACACCAAAGATAAGCGCAGCTATTATTTCATGCACATCTATCGTAATGGGGTGGGCTATCGTTGGGCTGTGATGAATGATGACAAGGATCCTAATGGCGATCTCCAGCAATTGTTCCAGTGCTCTACAGAGCGTGATATGGATAAGGGTGATTCGGATGCCTTGCAGGATGGAGATAACATCAAACTGGAGATTCGTTCTATCGATAAGTTGTCGTACGACTATCTTTACTCCATGCAGGTAATGGACAATGCTGGCACCAATCCTATTGCCAACTTCACGGGTGGGTGTTTAGGCTACTTCTCAGCCTACTATGTCATTTATTATCAGTGCACCTTCAAGCGTGCAGAGGTAGAGGAGGAGTAAACCGCGAACGTTATATCCTATCCAGTGTGACGATAGCCAACAGGTTACCACCATTCATGGAGAAATTGTATTCAACAACGATTTGTTTGGTTGAAAGCGAATCGATGGCCCATAGTAACACACGTTCCTTACCATCAAACTCATCGCTGACAATGCGTATCACGGAACTGTTGGCTACATAGGTTCCATGCAGAGCCTTTTCCACGATTTCCGTGTGCCACTTGCCTTCATCATCTTTGTAGGAAATCTCTTCATCGTATGTCAAGGCACATGTTCCATCCTCGTTGAAGATGACCTGCTTGTAGTTAAACTCCAATCCAGGGTCCTCTTCGGCCTTGATAACATATGAGAAAGCCCACTTTCCAGGCAAGATCTCGCTTACCATTCCATCATCACTATCGTCCAGCTTGTCGCATCCTGTCAATAACAGGCTGCACAGCATCATCATTCCAATCAATATCTTGTTCATGGGGACAAAGGTACGATTAAGCGAGTAAAAAACCAAATAAATTTTGAGTTTTTTCGAGCGTGAGTACCTAAGAACGAAGTTCAAAGGTAGTGCAAATCGAGAGAAATGCAAAATAAATTTGGATTTATTTTCATTTCCCTACCGCTTAAATTTCCATCCCACGCTTTGCAATCTATATTTCAGGTCCTGAAATATATATTCCACGACCTGGAATATATATTCCACGTCCTGAAATATAAAATAACACACGACTCGCACAAAAAAATACAGGCACGTCCTTGCGGGCGCGCCTGTACATTATATAATATTAATATAGATTACTGAGCATTAGCAATCCAACGGGGGTCACCAGCAGAAGTCTGCTTCTGAGTGAAGTCTCCCTTTTCAGCGTCAGCAAATTCAACAACACCCTCAATAGGAGAAATCTCAATACCAATTTTCTCAGCTTCTGCTGTTGATATATCTCCACCATCGAAGTTAATCATATTACCACTAACTTCCCAGTTCTCAGCCTTACCCTTTTGTCCGGCGTTCAAGCCTGCCAGGAACTGACCGCTCTTACCGCTGTTTACAATAATGCTGTTCTTTACAGCGAACTTCTGGTAAGTCTGGCTGTTCTTTCTCAATGTGTTAACAGTCTTTGCGTTTGTGATATTGTAAAGGGTAGAATTGCTGATAGCAAAAGTCTGAGTTGTACCACCAAGGTCTGTAACTTCCTTACCACCCTGGCTACTGAAGAAACCACCATTGCTGGCAACAGTAGGAACAGAATAGATAGTTGACTCGTCAATGCCGAGGAAGCTTACGTTACCACTACCATTTCCGCTGAAGTCAAAGGTGGTCTTTGTCTTACTGCCGTCAATACCGATAATACTCTTCTGGATGTTGATGCAATCAACCAAGTAAGGCTGCTTGTTAGCATAGATAAACTGGTACTTCAAACCAGAAATCTTAGAGCCGATGAATGCAATGAGATCAATCTTCTTTGAAACTTCATCTGAACCCAGTGTGAATGCAGTTAATTGAATGAATGGTTTCTCTATTGCAGAAGCATCGATATCAACACCGTCAAAGCTGAGTGAAGAATTGGTTATGAAACCAGCCTTTGCTGTAATCTTAGCAGGGTTTTCCCTGTCACTTACAATGTACAAGTCCTTGTCCAATGAAATTTCTTCATTCAAAGTCAACTCAACACCTGCGGGAAGCGTAACAACACCATCTTTTGCAAACTTAGCAATGACATCTTTTAAATCAGAACCATTGTCAATGACAGCCTTAGTTGGCTCAAGTGGTTTTCCGGAAGGATTGTCTACCTTGTCACATGACTGGAAACCGAGAGCGCAAGCAAACAGAGCTGCGCAGAAAAAAATACTTTTCTTCATAATTGTTTTTGTTTTAGTTTAAATGAATTTATGTTTTAATATTCTTGTTCACTGGTTCGCATCTGCAAGTGTAAAACATGCACAATGCGGTGCAAATATAGGTATTATCTGCGAATTATGCAAACTTTTTCCCATTTTTTTCTTTTATCAAAGACGTTTCCAAGGGAATTTTGTCATCAAAAAGAAGATAAAAGCAGTAAAATGCAATAAAAAAACAAGTAAATGGTTACATTTATAATGCTAAAGCGTCTTAAATAAAGTGAAACTATATAGTTTGTAGCTACTAGATGAACAAATCAATGGTAAGAAAACACCTGCTCTTAGGGGTTTTGGCGATGCTGACAGCATGGCCTGTAGGTTTGTTGGCACAACCACAATACCAAGTGGCTGCTTGCGACTGGATGATGTTGAAGCGTCAGAAATTAGGAGAATTCCAGTTGGCAAAGGACATTCATGCCGATGGTGTTGAAGTGGACATGGGTCCCTTGGGAAAGCGGGTGCTGTTCGAGAACAAACTGCGTGAACCCCATTTCCAGCAACTTTTCCGTCGTACAGCCGATTCGTTAGGCATCCAAGTGCCTTCCATCGCTATGTCTGGCTTCTTTGCTCAGAGTTTTCTCAAGCGTGAGAACTACAAGGACCTGATAGACGACTGCTTGAAGACGATGGATGTTTTTGGAGCAAAGATTGCTTTCCTTCCACTTGGAGGCAGTGGCCATGAGTGGAAACAGCCTGGAGAGGCTCATCAGGAAATGGTGCGCCGATTGCGCGAAGCAGGTCAAATGGCTTTAGCGTCTGGTAAAGTGATAGCCATTCGTACCCAGCTTGGCGCGCGCGCGAACATTAATTTATTAAAGGAGGTCAACTGCGAAGGCATCAAGATTTACTATAATCTGCAAGATGCCGTTGATCAGCAATTGGATCCTTCGAAAGAACTAAAGCTGTTGGGCAGTAAGCGTGTAGCCCAGATACATGCCTCGCTGACCGACAGCGTGACGCTCGACAAAGACCCCCGCATTGACATGCACAAGGTCAAGAAGACACTTGACAAGATGAAATGGAAAGGGTGGCTTGTCGTGGAACGCAGCCGTAATGCTAAGGATGTGCGCAATGTGCGTGGAAACTTCGGCACCAACGTGGCTTATCTGAAAGAAATATTTAAATGAGAAGAATCAATAATTACTAACATTAAATGCTTATGAAAAAGAATCATTTATTAGCAATGATGAAGTTATGCTTGCTATTCTCAGCAGGTATATTTGTGGTCTCATGCGCTGATACTTATGATGGCAACGATACGTTTGAAAGCAACGTAAAGAATGCCACGCTGGAATCACCAAAAGAGGCGGACATCACTGTTACTGCCAGTACGGATGGTAGCACAATGACGATTGAATGGCCTGTGGTATATGGTGCAGGTGGCTATGAGTTCAAGTTGTTAAATGCGAGTGACGAGGAAACGCCGTTAATCAGCAAGACGATTGATGGCTGTAAGGTAACCGTGAATCGCGAGGAGGATATGAACTACAAGATTCTTATTCGCACGCTAGGAAACGCTTCGCTTAACAATACAGAGGCACCTACAGCCACTACAGTAGCATATTCTACTTTTACGGAGACTTATGCCAAAATTCCCGAAGGTGACCTTTATGAGTATTTCCAAAAAAATCCTATTCCAGATACAGAGACAGAGGAGTTGAATTTTGATTTGACACCTAACGGAGAATACACACTTTCACAGCCTCTCGAGTTTAACTATCACAAGGTAGTACTCCGTACTTCTGACAAGACCCATCACGCAACTATCACACTGGCTGCTGATGCCAACTTCGTCGCTTCTAATGACTTTACCTTGAAGTATGTCAATATTGATGCCAGAGCTATTACAAAACCTGTTATTGAAGCATATAGTTATGATACAGCTCCGGATGGTATTCTGGAGAAACCCGGTAACTATTACCTGATTGATTTTGTGCGTATCATGGATTGTGCGATTGCCGGTGTTGTTGGTAGTTTGTTCTACGATAACAACAAGGCTTATGGTGTTGTTAACTTCTTAATCAAGAACTCTGTTATTATGTTGACAACAACAACCGATAAGATAAAGAATCAGGCTTGGATTTCATTCCAAGGCGGTGGTGTCAAGGATTTCTCAATGGCCAACTCAACCATCTTCCAGATGGGTGATGGTAATCCTCAGTTTTTCCTGCGCTATAATAACAGTATTCGCATTGACCGCTTAGGATGGACCAAGAGTGACCACACTACAATTACCTATACAAATAATACCTTCTATAAAGTCGGAACAGGTAACTGGTCGAACTATTCTGGTCTTTCAGACTATTCCGTTTATAATGTTCAGAATAATATCTGGTATGCATGTGGTAACGGGCAGATAGCACGTCGTATCCTGGGTAATGGTCGATTGGGTACAAATGCTTCTGCAACATGGAATAACAATACCTACTGGAATGAAGATGGACAGGTTGACCAGGGTACTTACGATACTGGCACGGTACTTACCACCGATCCAGACTTTGAGAATCCAGCAGCATTAGACTTTACCCCCAGAGGTGCTGAACAGGTAGAGAAGCAAACGGGTGATCCTCGTTGGTTTGCTGCTTCAAATGCAGAATAATCATGATTACGATAACTAAAACAAACAAGATATGAAAAGAAAACTCATCATCAGTTTATGCCTGAGCGCAATGATGGCATTAGTATCTATGCCAGCTTCGGCTCAGAATAAGGTGACGGGAAATGTGGTCGATGAGAATGGTGAACCCGTTATTGGTGCCTCCATTACTGTTGTCGGCAAAAAGGGTATGGGTGCCGTGACTGACCTTGACGGTAACTATACGCTGAACGTTCCCGCAGGAACTAAAATAACCGTTAGTTATATTGGCTATCTGCCTCAGACGGTAAAGGCTGGTACTAACGTGAAGTTGGTTGAGGACCGCCAGAGCCTTGAAGAAGTGGTGGTTGTTGGTTATGGTACTCAGAAAATGAAGAATGTGACGGGTGCTATCGAAACAATTACTCCTAAAGACATCGCAGACCTTTCAGTTGGTAGTCTGGGTGATGCCCTGGTGGGACAGTTCAATGGAGTCAGCGTGACTTCAGGAGGAAACCGCCCTGGTGAAACTCCCTCATTGAACATACGTCAAAGTTCGGTAGCAACCAGTGTAACGCCTGACGCTACTCGTGGTGGTGATGCCAATCCGGCTCCATTGTATGTTATTGATGGATTCATCTCTACTGAGGAAGCTTTCAACAACTTGGATGTTAGTGAAGTTGAAAGCATTACGGTGTTGAAGGATGCCTCGGCTGCCGTCTATGGTGCTCGTGCCGCCTATGGTGTAGTATTGGTTAAGACCAAGCAAGGTGATCAAGGTGCGCCCAAGATTTCCTATGCAGGTCAGTTTGGTTGGACAGATGCCCTTTATACTCCCAAGATGCTGAGTTCGTATGATTACATGAAGGTGTATAATACCATGCGTGCTGCTAATACGTCAACTCAGGATAATCTCGAATTGCGTACCCAGCTTTTCCAACTGGACGAGATGGAAGCAGTCCGTAATACAAACTACAACTTGCTGGAGGATAACTGGAAGGCTGCGCTCACTCACCGTCACAATGTTAATATCAACGGTGGTACAGACAAGGCTACCTATTTTGGTAGTGTCAGCTATTTCAAGCAAGAAGGTAACTTAGGTCGTCTTTCGTATGATCGCTACAACTTCCGTGCAGGTGTGAACGGCAAGATTGGCAAATATGTGAAGAGTGCCTTACAGGTAAGTGGAGACTGGGGTGAACGCAATAACGCCGTAGCACCAGAGGGTGGTGGAACCGACTATGACTATAAATGGTTGATGACTCATTTGCCATTTGTACCCGATTATATGGATGGCCATCCCATTGTATATTCTGGTATGGAGAATCAGACTCCGACTTCTGCAACACGCCTCTATAACTTTGGTGCCGTTCAGAGTAGCTCTGATAATGTACAGACCAGGTCACACAATTTAGCTGTTAATGGTAGCCTGGAGTTTGATTTTGGTTGGATTAAAGCATTACAAGGACTGACTGCAAAGGTTTCTTATTCGAAAAATATCAGTTCCAGCAAATCAAATACTGCTAGTACGGCCCTGAATGTTTATGGCCTTGCAAACCGCACTGGTAGCGGTAGTCACCTGTATGCTCAGGAGGATCCGCAGTTCAGCCTCTATCAGTTAGGCGGTGGAAGCGGTGGCTATCTGCGTCGTAACATGTCGGAGACACAGAACTATCAGTTTAACTTGACATTGCAATATGCACGTAAGTTCGGAGACCATGATGTTAGTGGACTGTTCTCGATAGAGAAGAGCGAGGCAGAAACAGAGTATGTGATTGGTACGGTAACGAATCCTATTTCCTATCATGATGGCCAGAGTTTCTCTATAGGTAGTGATGGTGAGAAGAACACCGAGTTTAGCCGTGCCGAGAGTGGTATGCTCTCTTATGTAGGTCGTTTGAACTATGCCTATGCAAGCAAGTATTTGTTTGAGTTCCTGATGCGTACTGATGCCTCTACCAAGTTTGCGCCAAAGAATTATTGGGGCTTCTTCCCCTCTGTCAGTGTTGGTTGGGTTGTCAGTGAGGAGAAATGGTTCAAGGAGAATATCAAGTGGATGGATTTCTTGAAGATTCGTGCTTCATGGGGTCTCATGGGACGTGATAACATCAAGGCATGGCTTTGGACTCAGCTTTACAACCGCAACGATGCCAAGGGTGCTGTATTTGGCAACAAGGGAACCAACAATCCTGTTAATGTCGGTGTTGTGATGCCAAAGGCTGGTGTAAATGGTGATGTGCATTGGGACAAGACCTATAAGACTAACATCGGTATTGATGCGCGTTTCTTGAAGAGCCGTCTGTCAGTGAACTTCAACTATTACTTCGATCGTGGACGTGAATTGTTTGCTACCCGTACCGGTACTGCTGATTTCCCAGCTACTGTAGGTACTCAGGCTACTCCTGAAAACTATGGTGAGATTGATTCATGGGGTTGGGAGTTGACCTTGGGCTGGCGTGATAAGATAGGCAAGGATATTACCTATTGGGCCAAGATTAATACCGGTTACAGCGACAACAAGATACTGGAGAGCAATTTCCAGGCCATTCCTGATCTTGACGGTATTGTACGTGGTGAACGTGCTGATCGTGGTGTCTGGGGTTATAAGTGCATTGGTATGTTCCGTAGCAACCAGGACATTGATGAATACTTCAGCAGATACGGAATCACTGAGTACATGGGTCTGAAGAGAGAAGCCGTATATCCTGGTATGTTGATTTACGAAGATGTACGAGGACAGAACAATGGTGATGGCACGTGGGGAGAGCCTGATGGAAAAGTAGATAAGAACGATATGATTCAAATCAGCGAACGCAGTAGCAATCCTTATGGATTCACCCTGAACTTCGGTGGTTCGTGGAAGAGCCTTTCGCTTTCAGCTCAGTTTGCTGCGGCATGGGGTGCTAAGGCCATTATCCAGACAGACTTCCGTCAGGCTGCCAGTGACTATGAATATGCGAATATGCCATCATCGTTTGCTGATATGTTTAACTATCAGGACATTTACGATGCAAGCGGTAATATTACGGTTCCTGCCAATCGCAATGCCAGCATGCCTAATATGCGATATACTTCCGTGAACCAGGTAGCCTCTTCTTTCTGGATGGTTAATGCTGCTAGTGTATCATTGCGTAATGTCACTTTGGCTTGGACGATGCCTAAGCAGTGGATTAGCAAAGTCGGACTGAGTAGTGTTCGTCTGAACCTGACCGTTCAGAATGCCGTTAATTTCTACAACCCATATCCTGACAAGAGTTGGGCTTCATGGGGTGGAACCTATGGTCGCTATCCTAACCTGCGTAAGTTCACTATGGGTGTCAATGTTTCATTCTAATATGCGATATGAATATGAAAAATATATATAGAATAGGTTATGCTGCCATGCTGACCGCTGTAGTCGGAATTACAGCATGTAGCGATAAGTTTCTTGAGGAAAAAAGAAACTATGGAAATTTCAATGCGGCTGATAGCTATGGTTCTGCTGCGGCTGCAACGGAACGTCTGAATAATATCTATTTCTGGCTGCTACCAGTATCTACTGGTGGTAGTGGAAATGGCACAAATGCCCCCAACGACTGGACTAGTATTGGAAATGCCGACGATTGGGCAAAGAGCACATTGGAATATGGTGGTATCTCAACGATGTGGGTTAATCCACAAGAGGAACTTACCTATGATAATGTCTATGACCATTTCTTCGTAGCCAATGACACCTATAGTCCTTGGGGACATATCCGCAATTGTAATGATATCATTGAGGGTGTGCAAAACTCAACGGGTATTGGTGAAGAAGAGAAGAAGCCCTTGTTAGGACAGGCTTATTTCTTCCGTGCTTATATGTACTATAGTCTTGTAAAGTTGTATGGTGGTGTTCCCATCATTGACCATGTACAAGATCCTATTGGCAGTCAGGCAAATAGTCTGATTGTGCAACGCCAGACGACAAAAGACTGTATTGACTTTATCTGTTCTGACTTGGACAAGGCAGTGTCAATGCTTCCAACTCAGTGGGCAGATGGTACCGATTTTGGACGCGTAACGTCTGGTTTGGCTCAAGCACTGAAGGGTTATGTGTTGCTGTTCTATGCCAGTCCGTTGTTCAATCGTGAAGATGCTGATGCCCGTTGGCAGGCCGCATACGAAGCAAACAAGAAAGCACTCGAATTGTTGAATGCCGGTGGTGTTAACTTAGCATACGCCACAACGGGAGGTGATCAGAATGCCAAGAATTGGAACCGTATTTGGACAACCTATGATGGTAGCGAAGTTAACGGTAATATTCGTGAGGGCGTGTTTGTAACATTGCATAATACGAATGATAATGTTAGCGGACAGCCTGATTTTGGTAAATGGAATCGCTGGGAGCATGCCATCCGTCCAAGAAATATGAATGGTGGCGGTGGTCTGACACCTACCTCGGAAATGGTCGACCTCTTCCCAATGGCAGATGGTAAGACTCCTTCTGAGAGCAGTATTCACTATGATAAGAAGAAGTTCTGGTTGAATCGTGACCCACGCTTCTATCGTACTTTTGCATTCCCAGGAACAGAATGGCAGTTCGATGAAGGTGCCGTTAATCTGGCTGATGAGGCCTTGTCTAGTATTGTGCCGGCTGACCTCTATTCGACAGGTCGTAAATTCCAGTTATGGAGTTACCAGTGGACAGACAACGCTACTGACCAGACTAGTATCACAACCAGTAGTGGCTATTGGCCTGATATGCTGAGTGCCAGCTCTGACAAGGCAGGAGGTCATTCTGTCTATGTCCGTAAACGTACTTTGGATGCCAATCTGACTCCTTCTACATTGTATACCTTCCTTGTCAGCAACTCTAATCCAAAGGGATTCATGAAGTGTGCGGCTCCATTGCTGACTGTACGCTATGCTGAGGTGCTGCTGAACTTTGCCGAGGCTGCTGCAGGTGCCAAACATCTTGATGAGGCAGAGTCTGCCTTGCAGAAGATACGTGCTCGTGTTGGCTATACGTCAGCAAATAACTATGGATTGGCTTCAATGGGTACCCGTCAGGAAGCATTGAAGGCCGTATTCTACGAGCGCCAGGTTGAGTTGGCCTATGAAGGAAAGCTTTTTGACACGATGCGTCGTTGGATGCTCTTCGATGGTGGTGTTGGACAGGCTGATATCAAGCCGAGCTGGGCACTGAAAGGTTTCGATGGCAATACTTGCACCTATTTGGGCGTAGCACCGCTTAATGGTAAGAAGCGTCATAGTATCGTACTCTATTGTAAAACGGTTCAGGCCACAGACCCTGCTTTCGCCAACCGTCCCACGGCACTTACTTTGGATGAGGATATGAGTTGTTCTGATGGTATCTACGCTGATAGTAAGGTGGCTGCTATGGCTAATTTCTACGATACATATCTAGAGCGTAAGGATGTTAATGCGGATGGTAACGATGATGCTGTCACCATTAAATATTATCCGAAATATTATTTCCTCGGCTTGAAGAGAAATGCCATGCAAAACAATGTAACATTACACCAGACTGTTGGTTGGCATGATTTGGGTCGCAATGCAGACGGTAAATTTGATCCTCTTTCTGATACATTGCCTGAGTAATTATCATCAAAGATGTTTTTTAAAAAAGTCCAGCACCCGTTGCTGGGCTTTTTTATTGCAACTATGGGGCATGTCCCATAGCTCTGTCTCAAGCTTGTTATCTGCTCCTTGCGACTTCCAAGTGTCGTGCATCGTCTTAAATGCTTTCTCAACACCAGCCACAGGGAAGAGCTTATCCTGCGAGCCATTAATGAAAAGCATGGGCTTGGGACAGGCCATACTGGCTATATGTGGATAATCGAGCCAACGACGGAGACCAGGAAAACAATTGGCAAAGCCACCATTTTCCGTACGACTGTATTTGAATGACATCTGTTCGTCGGTGGTTACCATCCAACAGATAGATGTACCTACCTTGATACGATCACTCAAGGCAGACAGCATCCAAGCACGATAGGCACCCATCGACCATCCTGTACAACCTATTCGCTGAGCATCTACTTCAGGCATCTGTGCCAAATATTCGGTGCCTGCAATATCGTCATAGGTCATCCAAGCTGAGAGGTTGATGCCATACATCATCATGTTGCCTGCTATCATGTCATAACGGTCTCTACGGGCTCCTTCTTTCTGTCCTCGCTCGCCCCACATGGGAGCATCAGCAGAGAAAACCACGTAGCCGTTTTTAGCTAGATAGTCACCAAAGAACTGTCCCTCATAACCTTTCAGCCATTCGTCGGCATCCTTGATGACGGTTGAGTCTTCACAAGCTAATGGACGAATCATCTTCTCCTTGCCGATAAAAAGATGAGCTCCGTGATCGTGCAAGGCATTCACGGCAGGGAAGGGTCCCTTGCCATCGGGAATCAGTACATAGGCAGGTACTGTATAGTATCGGCTCAGACGAATCTCTATCTTGCGAGCCTTATAACCGTCACGCTGTTCCTCGTACAGCACCTTCGTCTCATAGCCATGTGTTGGAGCGGGTGGGGGAGTAAGCATGCAATCGAACACCTTCTGTCGAGCAACCTTGCGCCATTCATCAAAGTCTTTGATATCGCTGTGCCCCCATGCTAAAGGATAGTTCAGGTCGGCTATCAGCGAGTCGGCATAAGCGGGTAGATTGCGCATGAATTCATATTTATCACGTGTCTGAGAAAAAACGTTCACACTGCAGAGCAGCAGAACTGCAAGGGCTTGAATTGTTTTCATTGTAGTTTGTAATTTGTTTATTGCTGGTTAATGTATTCGCGAGGCGACATACCATAACGTTTGCGGAAGCATTTGCCGAAATAGCTGGCATCCTTGAAACCAGAACGATAGGCAATCTCCGTGATGTTCATGTTGGTGGTTTGCAGGAGCTCTGCTGCATGACTGAGGCGGAACTCTTTGATAAGGTCTACAGGAGCAAAGCCTGTAGTGCTTTTCACCTTTTTATAGAAGGCCGAACGTGAAACGCCCATCTCTGCAGCCATATCATCGATATTGAAATCGCTGTTGGGAATGTTCTGGCGAATGATGCGGTGCAGACGATCAATGAACTCGTCGCCTTCGTCGGGCTTTGAAGTCAACTTAGCCAGTCTCTGACTGATATAAATTTCGTTGCGCATGCGGTTCATCTGCAAAATGGTGCGGATAACGAGCCATGCAATCAGTGCTGCAATACATATATAAATAAGATATGCCCACCACGTAGCCCACCAAGGTGGCAAGATACGAACCATGATGCGTGCAGACGACTGAAGGGTAGGGTTCGCATCGTCAAGGGATTCTACGACGAAGGTATAGTTGCCTGGAGGCACTTCATTGTATGCAGCGATGCGATGTGGACCAGGATAGTGCCAGTCTCGATCGTAGCCTTCCAATTGATAACGATAGCTGGTCTGTGAATGGTCTTGGAATTTCAAGGCAGCAAACTCTATAATAAATGAGTTGTGGTCGTGTTCCAACTCTATCTGTTCACTATAGGGAATGGCAATAGGTCCGACATACGACAGATTATCTGTAATAACATCAATGATGCAGGTACGATAATTGGTCTTACTGGTTTGCAATTGCTCTGGGTTAAAGGACAGGATGCCTTCTTTGGTACCAATCCACAGGTGTCCGTCAGAGCAGCATAAAGCAGAAGCCTCTTCTATTTCAACGTCAGGAATACCATCATATCGATTGAAGTTGCGAATGCGTCCAGTTTGCTGATTATAACAGGAGAGGCCCGCTTCTGTGGCAAACCAAAGTCGTCCGTGCAAGTCTTCAGTAATAGAGAAAATGACATCGTTACGCAAGCCCTCACGAGGTCCAAGGGGCTCAAAGCGGATGGTTTGATCGTCTAGCACAAGACGTTGCAGTCCACCACCAAAGGCTCCCATCCAAATCTGACCCGTCTGGTCGCGATGCAGTGTGTAGATATCATTGTTAGCAAAGGTTGCTGTTTGGGCGTTTTGATATGTTTTGAATTGGATATCCTGTGGCTTACTGAAATCGCCATTGATGCTCATCAGTCCATCGATGGTTCCAATCCACAGTTGTCCTTGTTGGTCTTCCGTGATGTTGCGAACTTCTGTATAAAGACCATAGGCGGGGTAATGCTTAAAACCATGCTGCTTGTTATAGAAGGTCAGTTGTCCGTCTGTGCCCTCTGTGACTAGGTTCAGTCCACCATCAAGTGTCCCAACCCAAATCCTGTTTTTCGAATCGAAGAAGGTGTAGTATACATTATTACCACTGATACTGGCGGGATTATCTTTCTGATTCCTGTAATGCGTCAGCTGGTAACCCATAGGCTGTGAACTGTCTGGTGTGGCAACAATCAGTCCGTCGCCTTTAGTAGAGAGCCACAATCGTCCACGATTATCCTCTATGGCATGATAAACTGCTCCAATACCATATTGTGCATAAGGGAATGTTTTCAGCAGTTCTCCATTGGTATTGTAGATGTACACATTCCGACTTCGAGCGCTGACTAAAATCTGTCCGTTACGCATCTGATAGATACAGCGGACACCCGTCATGTCATTGTTAGGCAATGAAATAAGATGGAAGGTATGGCGAGGTGTACTGATACAGTAAATACCTTCTGAGAAGGTGGTTACCCACAGCAGACTGTCATTGTCTTGATAGAGCTGTTGATACTTGTCAATACCAGCTTCTGTAGCCAAATGGACTAGATGTTCCATCTTCATCTGTTGCTGGACATCGTCTTTTTCCATTGCTTCTGCTAGTGTCATCTTTCCTTTTTTCAAGGTAAAGATACGATAGTCACGACCCACATAGGACCAATAGTCCTTCGTTTCCTGAGTGACATCCTCTCGCAGTTGGAATGTCTGTGGGTCAATCTTTCCCTTGGCATCAACAAGTTTCTGTATGCTGATGTTCCCCTTTTTATCCGTACAAGCCATCAACAACGTTTTGTCCTTTGTCAGCAACAAGATATGCCCTTCGTCGTCGCGTTGTATTTTGATGACCTGCAGATTCTTGGCATACTTTTTCAGTTCGTTGTAAACGGCATGAAAATGGAGCGTTCGAGGATTAAAGGTATAGAGTTTCCAGTCAACCGTTTTCAGCCATAAAGTACCCAGTCTGTCTTCTGCAATACTTTCAATCTTACGGGGTGGATTGTCTGATGCTGCTTGTATGGGTTGGTTATAGGTAACAAACTTGCCACCATCAAAACGACAAAGACCATACCAGGTGCCCAACCACATAAAACCATCATGGCTTCTTAGGGCACAAAGCACATTGTTGGAGGGCAGTCCGTTGGCTGTTGTATAGTGTTCAGAAATGACGGAAGGGACTGTCTGCGCCCTGCAGACAACCATCGACATCACCCCTAACAATAGGGCTAAAAAGAACCTTCGTACCCTTGTCATGGCGACAAAAGTACGAAGATTTTTTGAAATCGCAAAATATTTTCTTATTTCTGTATGCCGAAGTCGGCTTGTTGGGCCTCTACTTCCTGCAACATTTTGGCTTTTTCTGCTTCGGAAAGGGTGGAGGAAGTAGAGGCACTAGTCTTACTAGTTTGACTTGTTTGACTAGTCTCACTAGGATTAAAGCACATGGGCATATCGTAAGCAATGCTCTCTATCTCCAGTTCAGCGGGAGTGGGAGCGTGAGTGCCAGGGAACTGCACCTCTGCCTTAATCTTTATCTTGCCTGCCTTCTTGGTACTGCGAATAAGAACAGGTGCTGAGCCCCATTCCACAGCTCGAGGATTGGCATTGATGCTGGCGTCGCCAATGATTTCACCTTCGCCTTCTATGGTGAAACGGATGTTCTCCTTAGCCAAACGACGGACGTGTCCAAGGTCATCCGTCACTTCGCAGACTACCACCACGAAGTCAGAGCCATCAGCCACCAGCTGCTTGCCCATCTCATCGACATAAAGACGAAGCTTGGTACTTCTGCGTGAAGGCATCTTCTCTTCTTTGCAAACCACCTTACCACCCATGATGCCCTCAGCCACCATCTTCACATTCTGCCAATTGCGCTGGGTATAGCTCCAGTTGCGAGCTTCGAAGAAGTCCCATGCATCTTTGAAAACAACCAATCCCTTATCAACAGGCAGCGTCCAGCAATGCTCACCATCATACATGGTCAAGCGAACACTGTCGCAATTGCTGAAGATGGTAACATCCTTCTCTGAGAACTGTGTCATCTCATGGGCAAAAGCTACGATGGGTTGCGTAGGTTTCGACTCGGTAGCAACAGGTCCTGAAAGAACGGAAGCAAACATGTCAAAGGCCGTTTTCTTTTGACGGAAAGCATCGTAGATACCACCCCAATAGGGGTCTGGATGATAGCCTCGCTGATGATCGAAGGGATGCCATTGGCAACCTCCGATAAACTGGCCTGTGGTATTATAGAGCTCTTGAGTAGAGCGATAGAGGCTCATGGCTTGTATCAGCATAGGACGCTCGCCCCACGAACGGGAAGCACGATTCAGGTTGTTGTGGGCATACCAGTCGTCAACCAACTCGCCAAACTCACGAGTGAAGATGCACTGCTTGGGCTTATCAGCTTTGAAGTCATCGCCAGGCCATCCATACACCACGTCATAGTTTTCTGCAACACCAGCGGAATGCACATCAGCAGCAGCTACAGGACGATAGGGATAAGGGTATTCATCCTTCGTGATCTGTAATGCCTTTAGGGCGAATTCCTCAGGATAGCGCGTCTCATTCAAGATGGGTTCCCACATCAAGACGCAAGGGTGATTCCTGTCGCGACGTATGATGTTGCGAGTATTCTCGTGCACCTTCTTGTCCCACCCAGCATCCTTGTTCCAATACTGCCATCCAGGCGTGGCTACGATGATAAACAATCCCAGTTCATCGCAAGCATCCATGAACGAGGGGTCTTGGGGATAGTGGGCTGTACGGATAATGGTAAAGCCAGCATCACGCAAGCGCTTGGCATCGCGCCATTGCTGACTATTAGGCAGGGCATTGCCCACATAGGCGAAGTCCTGATGACGATTGGCGCCTACCAGCTGATGATACTTCTTTCCATTAAGGTAAAAGCCAGGTTTACGACCTTGGGCATCGTCCGTGCGAACAAATTCGAAGCTACGAATGCCAATCTTCGTGATACCACCATCGAGCGATTGCTTGCCCTCCTTGATGCGAGTGGCTATACTATATAAATAAGGTGTCTCTGGACTCCAGAGTTTGGGGTTCTTCACGAGGAAGCGCTGAGTGATGTTCTTAACCTCGCCTGCCTTCAACGAAAGTTTGGTTCGCTGAGGCTTAACCTCAGCATACGGGACCAGGCTATTTTCTACAATCACAGCATGGGGCTTGCTGTCGTTGTTGCGCACTTCCGTATTGACGAAAACCTCAGCACTCTTCTCGCTGATGTTGGCATAATGGATGAAGAGACCTCCTCCTGCCATCTTGTTTTCCTCAAGAGCATCCGTGATGGCTACCTTGTTCTTGGCGATGAGCCATACATCACGATAGATGCCACCATGATAGGCAAAGTCGAGAGTCATCTGTTTCTTGCCAGGAGGGTATGTTTTGTCATCGCTGTTGTCAGCCTTGATGGCGATGACTAAATCATCGCCTACGGAACAACCAGAAAGCGAAATCGTGATGGGCAGATAGCCACCCTCGTGCTCCTTTACCTTTTTGCCATTGATGTAGATGGTTTGCTTGCCCATGATGGCTTCGAAGTGCAGGGTAACATCACGACCAGCACACTCCTTGGGCAACACAAAATGCTTGCGATACCACGCAATACCTTGATAGTTGCGACAACCACTAGCCTCTGCAGGCATCAGCTGGACCGTATGGGGCGTTGATACAACTTCCCACGACTTGTCGTTGAAATCCTTCGCCTCAGCACCAGCCACATCGCCCAAATGGAAGCGCCAGCCAGCGTTGAAGTTCCATACCAAGCGTCCGCTGTTCTCCAAGGGGAAGAGTCCTGCAACGGAGGTTTGAGCCTTTAAGGGTAAAAGGGCCAGGAGAAAAAGAGGTAAAAGAGTGAGGATGCGTTGCATATTCTTTGTCATTTCGGATTATTATAGTCTTCTTTGCTATTGTATTGATTCGTTGGCTTTTCCCAATTATCCGTTCTGAATGAAGATACTGGCAATCCATCGTGCATCAGGTCGCCATCCACCCAATCCTTGAAGGCATAGCGCACAGCAACGGGCTTCTTGATTTTGTCGCAAACCACATAGACACGATTACGACTCACCCACACCTTGGTGGCAGGATGGAACACCTTGTCAGCACCAGCCACTTCGAAGTTCTTGGAAGTGGTACCATGCTCGAAGTAAACCCATTCCTTGCTTCTGTCAAAGGCAACCACAGCGGTATCGTTCTGGAATGTCACCTCTTTATAGACTGCAAAGTCGGGCAATCCCTTCACTTCGTAGGTGTTGCTGAGCGCCAGAAGGGCCAATCGCTCACCAGCCTGACGTTTCTTTCTGGGGTGAATGCCATATTCCAAACCAGCATCCATCAGCACGGCCATACGGGCATTGCTGATCATCGACTCAGCCTTCTGTTGCTGTTCACGCAGATATTGGCTACCTTCCCAATTGATGAGTGAATAGTCGTAAGGCGCTATCTGACAATAGTAGAAGGGGAAATCGCCCTGTTTCCACTCCTTGCGCCAACCTTCGACCATTGCTTTCATCAGAGGAGCATAGAAATCATAGCGAGGAATATTGTCTTCGCCCTGATACCAGATAGCACCACGCATAGTATAGCCAATAAGGGGCTTGAGCTGTCCATAATACAAAGCGGTAGGACAACGTTGCTGAAGCTTCTTCATATCCTCCTCCGTAATAGTCTGTTTTACCTTAGGGAATGCCTTCAACCACTCAGGAGCCATCCACGCCTCACAAGCAGAACCACCCCACGAAGTGCAGATCAATCCGATGGGAACACCCAACGCATGGCGCAAAGTCTTGCCAAAATAGTAGGCTGTGGCTGAGAAGTCGCGAACGCTGGCACTATTGGCTTCGTTCCATTGCCCAGTGACATCTGTTTCTGGAACCAGCGACACATGGCGCTTCACAGTAAACAACCTGAGTTGAGCATCCTTGCATTGCAGAAGTTCTTCGGTCGTTCCCTCCACAGGTTGCTGTTTGAAGCCCTTCATCTGCATCTCCATGTTCGACTGACCAGCACATATCCACACCTCGCCAATCATGACATTGCTAATCTGAACGTAGTCTTTGTCCTTAAAGCCGATAAAGTATGGGCCTCCAGCCTCAGGGGTCTTTACCTTTAAACTAAATTGCCCGTCCTTGTTGGCCATTACGTTGTGGCCTTTCTTATCCCACGATGTGGTAATGCAAACCCGTGTACCAGGCTCTGCCCAGCCCCAGATGTTACATTCCGACTGCTGCTGCAATACCATGTTGTCAGCAAAGAACTTGGGCAATGTTACCTTCGCATTTGCTGTGATGGCTAATAGTGCCACGAGGGCGCAAATCCATTTTCTCATGTTTACTTCTCTGTTTTAAGTATGGGTCGTTCGATGAGTCCTGCAGGCAACAATCCATCGCCCTTCGTGCGGTACTTGGCATTCGTCCATATTCCATCGTATGGAGCCTTGCCTTGATCAGCACCACGCAGGGCATTGTGCCATGTGTTCACCACCTCGATTTCTATCTTGTTGCTACCCTTCTTCAGGGCTCCAGTAACCTCCACCTCGTAGGGAGCTGTCCATGCAAAACCGCAATCCTTGCCATTCACCCATACATGGGCAATGTCCTTCACGTTGGGGAATGCTATCCAAGAACGGTTTTTCACAGCCTTCTTGTTCTTCACAGTCCATGTTGTCTTGTAGCGAGCATGTCCGCTGAAATAGCGAATCTTGTCGTTCTGATGCTTACTCCAATCGAACAATTGCTGGTTCTTCAGCACGATGTTATTCTCCTTGAAAGTGATATCATAGGTGTTTCCACCATTCCCATCAAGAGAAACAGTCTGTTTCTCCTGAGGATACACTTTGTTTCTGCTAGAGAAACCCTCCGTTTCTCCTAGAGAAACAAATGCGGATTCATAGGGCGCTAAAGTGACAGAGCCTTTATATTCGTAGGAATCATCAGACAGAGGATAGTAAAGCACGCCCCAAGCCCTGTCCTGACGGAAGGTTGGCCTGAAGGTCTGTGTCTGGTTTGTCTGGTTCGAGAAGAAGTAGATGTCCTTGCCATCATCATGGCGATGGTTAAAGGCAATGCCTTCTGGCAATACCACATCAGGAGCAATGCCCTGCAGTTGTGAACCATGATAAGGTCGGTCAATCACCAGTACACCCTGCTTTTGCAGTCGTTCAATGCGAGTCTTGGTTTCTTTTGAAAGCTGTGTACCCTCTGGAATGACTAACACCTTATAATTAAAGGTCTTGGTGAGCAGGGCGTCCTTGTTCATCGAATCGTACAGATAGCCATGCAGCGGATTAATCCAGTCCTTCATATCCAGGATTCCAGCAGAGTGGCGCACCCCAACGGGCGATTCCTCCATCGGTTGTCCGACATTGGCAAGACGGGCTTTCTCAGCAGCCACGCGCTTGTCGCCAAACAAGCCTGGAAGCATCTTCACCACTTTGTCTGGGGTAAAGGCACGAGCAGGAAGTTCTTCGCCCGTATAGACAGCAATATCCACCACGGGCTTACCCTTTTGCAGGAGTTCCTGACAACGGGTGATATACTTCACAAGACCCTTTGCCTCAGGGAACCAGGTCTGGTCGCGCTGGAAGAAGAGTCCGATGCCATCTAGTGTCATTCCAGGCTTCTTGTTCATCCAAGGGTTATGGGTGTTCACGTGGAAGAAGAGACGATTCATGCCCAGTGCAAAGTTTCTGTCCAGCAAGGGCTTGATCATGGCAGGTGTCTCGTCCCAGACACCACGAACCTCCGTGAATCCCTCGGCCTGCACAATGTCCTTGCCATAGACGTGAGCAGCACTGATGGCATCCAGCATATCGTTGGGCTTGTCGTGGGTAGGCGAGTTCAGCCAGAATTCGCCCATAGGAATATCCACGTTGCGATAGTGTGACATACCGTCGGAAACCATCGTGGGAGCCACATTCTCGCAAGAGAGCTTTACATCATACTTGCGCGCCATCTCTTCAACAGTACCAAAGAAGGCCTCGTTCTTCAACTCGTCAATCGTCTTACGGACATGACGCAGAATCAAGTCGGCATTGTCAATGGGAACACCAGCCAATACAGGCAATACGGGCAGGAGGTTGTAGCCACGACGACGAGCAAACTCATCCAGGAAATTGGGCGTCCAGTTCTGACTGCCACACTCCCAGGAATCGACGTGCATATACTTGATGACATCGTGGTGCGGACGCTTCATGAATTGTCCAAACCAGCTCTCTATCTGCTTCTCGACAGCCTTGCGCGAGAACTTGTCGCACTCCAGACCCTTGCCACCACCAGCAGTAGCATTGGTGTGACCAGTGGATGTGTAGCCCATTCGCAGCACGCGATACGTTCCACCCTGAAGGTTCAGGTCTACCATATCGCCCTTCATCGTGGTGGTTACCATCTGGTAGCCGTGGGTGTGCTGTTTGCGGTTAATGTGTTCGGCTGGTGTATCAGGAGCAATGCGCCAAACAAGTCCTGCTTTTCCTTCCCAATTGTCAACAGCAGGCAGGGTGCCCAGTCGGATGTCCTTCACTCGCAATACGGGTTTCCACTTGGCTGCATCCAAGTCTTCAGCACCTGGTTCTGTGCCTTCGGGTGTCCATTCCAGACGGAAATACTTGGCACGCGTTGGGGGAATGCTGAAGGTGGTGCTGTAGTCTGTATTCTGCCATCCTTGTCGTGGAGGCGTCAACTGCTTCACGTCGTGGAATATCACACCATCGTCAGAAGCCTTTACTTTGAGTCGCTGACACTGGAAGTTGGTGCCCGAAGGTTCTACCTCTATATTAAATATCAAGGTAGGCTTCTGCAGTTCGTATTGAATCCAACAAGGATTGTCAGCACAAAATACGCCTTTGTCGTTGATGGTGACCTCGCGAGAATAGGTAACCTTGGGCCCACCCTTCAGAGAATACTTCTGCTTGAGGTCGGCATACCTCATGGCAAACGTTTCCACGTTCAGGTCGGACACAGGGAAAGCATAAACTGCAATGTCCTTATAATAGTCCTTGTAATGTGCGGGCTTAGGCATCTTGAAATAGTGGTGGCCTCCGCGAACAATCGTATCGCAGAAGACTACCTTCTGCATCGATTCCTCTGGCTTGATCCAAGGACCGCCAGCCAGTGCGAATCCATCGCAGACGTGAATACCCATTTCCAGGTCAAGTTTGTCGGCCTCCTCCAAGGCAACGTCAACCATCTTCCAGAACTCATTGCTCATTGCATTGGCCTGTCCCTGGTATTCCGGACGTTCCTCAGCACCACGAATGGGCATCAGGTAACAGCCTCCCAAGCCAACATCCTTCATCGCTTGAAGGTCTGCCTTGATACCTTGTTCTGATACGGCACCATACATCCAGTACCAGAAAGTCCAGGGTTTTGTGGTGTCAGCAATCGCTCCTTGCCAACAGCTAACTACTAATAGCAATAATAAAGTCAGTCGTTTCATATCAATTAAATCTTAAAATAGCATTTATTCTTCCCTTTCCTTTGCTCCAATGGGGTTGGGCAGAAGGACCGTTGAGGTCGGTGGTATTCACCTTGTTGCGAACACCAGGGATGGCCTTGAGAATGGAGATTCCCGTCTCAGGTAGGGTGTAGAGAATATGGTCTCGTCCATCACGAGGAGTATAGACTCCTATCTTATCATTCATCGTCTCGATACCAATGGCGCCTTCGCTGGTGTTCAGCTTCATCCATGCGACATTGGAGAAATAACCCTTGAACTCAGGATATTCAAACGACTCGCCAGGAATGGGGTCGTTATAATCGTTCTGCCACAGACCATACTGTGGACCCTCCATGCGGTTCTGCCATACGCGATAGGGACCTTTGCCCACCCATTGCTTCGACTTCACCATCGTCTCAGGATAGTCGAAGCAGATACCCATCAGGTCTACCACACCATTGAAGTAATAGTCAACGTTCATATACACTCCGCCATCAGCCAGGAAACGCCACGTCACCTTGTTGATAGAACCGTGCAGATAGTTGACTACTAAGGTACTGTCATTGAAGGTAAAGCCTGCAAACTGACCTTGGTCGGCATATTCCGTATATTGCGTTTTCTTCTTTTCAGCCTGCTTGTCGTCGTGGTTGTAGAAACCATCGTCCGAACGGTCAGAGCGCTTGGCAGCTACAAAACGGGGACCGTTGCTGAACGATAGAGTCTTGCCGTTCACACTCACGCCCATCAGTCTGCCTGTCTTCTTGCAGAAAGTGTATTGGCGAGTGCCGTTCTGAACCATCAGTTGGTTATCGTCCTCTGTATAAGAATATTTCTGGGTGTTCTCTTTCAGATAGGGCTTATTGAAGTGGCTATGCTTTGTCCAATGCTTGTGGCCCCATGTGAATATTTCCTTTCCATAGGGGTCGATGGCTTTCAACTCAATCACGTCAGCATCTGTCCTTTCTATCTTCAGTTGGGCTTTCTCACCTGGTGCAGCATCAGGCGAAGGCAGCTTTACTTCCTTGATAACCTTCACGTCTGTTTCTCCGTATTCAGGCATCTTGAGCAGACGGTAGCTGAACTTGCAATCCTTCAGGTTGATGAAGTTGTAGCAATTCTGAATGGTGAAGGCACCGCTGTCGAAATACAACACCTGTACAGGGCTCCACACCTCGCGAATGGTATAGAACGAGCCTTCCTTCTCCATGTGTGGGCCTACGATACCATCAGCACCAAAGTTACCCATGCAGTCTACGATGTTGTTCATATCCGTACGAACCACACCCTGGTCCATCAAGTCCCACAGGAAACCACCAGCACAACGTGGATTCGACATCATCAGCTTCCAATAGTCCTTCAAGCCTGCACCATGTCCTCCATCATACAGTCCATGCAGGAATTCAGTAGGCATGAAGATTTCCTTCTGGCGCATATACTCTGCTGTCTCGCCCCATGAGCGATAGTGCTTGGTCTCGAAACCATTGCGGTTTGCCCACGGATACAATACCACGCGCTGCTGAGGGTCCAACTTAGTGAATACGGGTTCCAGTTCGTAGTTGAATCCTCCCTCATTGCCATTGCTCCAGAAGATAATCGACGGATGGTTCACATCGCGCATCACCATCTCCTCCACAATCTTCGAACCCGTAATGGTCTCATGTGCCCAGTGCCATCCTGGTTGTTCGCACTCTACATAAAGACCCAGCGAGTCGCAGGCATCCAGGAACTCTGGGTCGGCAGGATAGTGACTCAGACGGACGGCATTCATATTCATCGACTTGATGAGCAACACGTCCTCTATGTTCTTCTGCTTCGACAGCGTGCGACCCGTCTCTGGGCGGAACGAGTGACGATTGGCACCTTTGAAGATAACCTTCTTGCCATTGATGAACACACCGTCTTCCTTGTCGCCATTATAGGTGTGACGATATTCGATGGTACGGAAACCAAACTTTTGGCGCTCTACATGCAGCGTCTTGCCCTCTGCGTTTTTCAACGTAAAGACAGCCGTATAGAGGTTAGGTTCCTCAGCATTCCAAAGCTTGGGGTTCTTCACTGCGAAGTCCACCTTGGCACCATCGCTTGCAACGGTGAAGGCAGGGCTGGTAGCAATCGCTTTGCCGTTTGCATCCACAATGTTGACGCTTACAGAACCATTGGGCAAGGCGCGGTTCAGGAAGACATCAGCCATGAATTGCCCGTCGCCCTTGGCATTGATAGCCACACGCTCAATGTTCTGAGCTGGTTTGCTGATGATGAACACTGGGCGCCAGATGCCACCGAAGTTCCAATAGTCGGCTCTGCGCTCAGCCAAGTTCACTTGCGGATTGGTGCTCTCTTTCAGCACCTCCACCTCCAGACGGTTCTTCTTGTTGCCGAAAAAGATACGGTCGCTGACATCGATAGTATGACGAGTAAAACCGCCTTGGTAAGTGCCATTGCCAGCCTTGCGTCCGTTGATGGTGGCACGCATCTCCGTAAACACGGCCTCGAAGACCAGCAGAATCTGCCTGCCCTCCCAAGCCTTGGGCAATGTGAACTCATGCTTGTACTTGCCCACCTCGTCGGCAATACCCTCTGGGGTGGCCTTGCCGTAGAAGCGCATGCCATACTGGTAAGTGCCGAAGCCCTGCAGCTCCCAGCACGAAGGCACACCTATCTTCGTCCACTTGCCACTGTTATGTCCATCGGTACACATGAAATCCCACTGTACCATATCATCACAACCATGACCACTCAGGTACTGTCGCTCAGTTTCCACAGAAGACTGAGCCATCAGCGTCAACGAACTCGCCAACGCAGCCAAAAGAAAAATCCGTCTCATCGTATAGCTATACATTATTTATTTTAAAGACGTTTATGCAGGGGCGATGTCATCAAACAACCGGCCTTCCTGCAAGATGTGCAAATATACACAAAAAAACGCTGGTACACAAACTTGTGGACCACAAACTTGTGTACCATTTGCATTTTTTAGGAAATGGGGAGATATGGTGGCTAAAGGCTTCTCGCATGGTCCCGAGCCTATGCGCACATGGTGCGGAGCCTATATCCACGATGAACATATAGGCTATGTCGCATGCAAGAAGCGTGTATCTTTGATGCAAGAAGCGTGTATCTTTGATGTCGAAAGCCTATTTCTACGATGTACATATATCTCTAACGTATAGTTTGAGTAAACCAAACTCCTATTTGCTGGTGAAAAAACAAATCAGGGAATAGTTGTTGATTATGAAACTATTTGACTTTTTACAAGCATTACAGCGACCCGGAAAAGTGGGGATTCGAGAGAAAATTTGCTTCCTGCCCAGAGAAAATTTTTTCCCTAGGCAGGGAACAAATTTTTCTATTAATAGTAGCAAAATGCGGCTAAAAAAGGGTGTTTTATGGCGTAACGAAATATCTTTACAATATAAAAATGATGTGCATGCGACGTTGCGTTGCAATGTTGCAATAAGCACCTACATGGTATGTTGTGAGTAACTCAAACTGGAAGAAAGAGTAACTCTTACTTCGAAGGCTGACGTTTCTGGAAAAGTAAATGCGAACTACCCCTCACCCTTCACTCTGATGGGCTAAAACACCGACGTACAAAGGGTTTGAGGCGAGTGAAGGGTATCACAGACCCTTCACTTACCCCTCACTCCATCCCTCACTCGCTTGTTCGATAGGAATCTATGCATTACAATAGGTTAGCTTATTCGTTAGAGTAGAAACACTTTCCTTAGTCCGTCATAACTCCGTAAGGAGCGAACTCTGAGTCCGTAGTGTACGGACTGGCAGTCCGTCCCGTCGGACTGATGGTTTGCATTAATAGTAATAATTGCCAGCCTAAATAGTAACACATCCACGCTCATCGGAAAGTTGCCTGAGTGAGGGATGAGTGAATGGTGAGTGAGGGGTCGAGAGCACCCCTCATCCTCCTCTATCCCTTTGTACGTCGGTGTTTCTGCCCATCAGAGTGAAGGGTGAGGGAAAATAGTCAAATAAATGAAATATCTGCTATCAATGAAAAAAGTGAAGCGTTATTTGCTTTTGTCATACATTTACAGTACTTTTGCAGATTATGGATTGGGAAGCGTTCAAGAAACACAAGGTGTTTGCAGGGGAGAAGAAACCCTCGATGCTCAGGAGACGGGTGGGACATGACTACGAGCAGCGGTGCGTCTATCTGGTCACGATGACTGTTGAGGGACGCAGTCCACTGCTGGGCCGTCTCGTAGGTAACGCAGGGGCTGAAAGCGGAAGCTCTGACGCTCCACACATCGAGCTGTCACCCTTAGGCAAGCAGGTCAGGGAGATGTGGGAAGCCATTAGCGAATACTACCCAGAGGTGAGGGTGCTGGCGACGATGGTGATGCCTGACCATCTCCACGGCATCCTGTTCGTAGAACGGGCGATGGACCAGCCACTGGGGATGGTCATCAAGGGCTTCAAGGCTGGGTGCAACAAGGCCTATCGTCAGGCAATGACTGCGGGTCTTTGTCCGCCTATGCTACAACATTGTTGCAGCAAAGAGAACACCAGCACGCACGGCTTCCTCTTCTCGCGCAACTACAACGACCACATCCTGGAGGGTGAGGGCGAGCTGGAACGGTGGTTCAGGTACTTGGCAGACAACCCTCGGCGCCTGGCTGTCAAGCGCCAACACCCAGAGTTCTTCACCATAGTCAGAGACGTAAGAATCGGCGAGTGGGCGTGCCAGACGGTAGGCAACCAGTATCTTCTCTCTTATCCTGAGAAGGCGGCCGTTATCGTCCATAGTGCCTATAGCGACGAGGAATTCAAGAAGCTGAAAGCACGGTGGCTTGCGCTGGCTGCAAGGGGTGGTGTGCTAATCAGCGCTGCTGTCGCCACACGCGAGAAAGAGGTGATGCGTGAAGCCATGAATAGCGGCTACCGACTGATAGCCCTACGTGAGAACGGCTTTTCCCCACTATACAAGCCCGCAGGCGAGTCTTTCGCTGCCTGCTTACAAGGAACGTTGCTGCAAGTCAGTCCATGGGAATACCACATGAACCGTCGCACCATCTCTCGCGAGCAGTGCCTGCAACTGAACAGAATGGCGGAGTGGATTGCGGAACATTAACAATAAAAAGGATCGCTCAGGGAAAATCATCCTTGAGCGTTTCTTATTATCCGTTGCGTTGCAATGTTGCAATAAGGAGCTTCGAGGAAGGATGCAAAATGGGAAATATAGGGTGAACGGACGTATGAAAGGTTATTAGGACGAAAATCAAGGATAAGGGGGAATAAATAGTTGAAAGGATTTATGCAGAATGGTTTTTTCTTGACTAAAAAGTGGGTGATGGCGTAATTTTTTCGTATATTTGCAAACAAATTTACCAAATGAAACCAACATCACGACATATACACCTTTTGATTATTACTACCTGCGTGATGCTGCTGACGGCCTGCCATGAGGGTCGTCAGCAGTTGATGCCCATGCAACAGACGATGGATTCGGTGAAGATGTGGTATGGACAGATGCAGGGCGACTCAATGAAAGTGAAGAGTGAGCAAGTGGCTCATTTCCTGCAACAGCATGAAGACGACCAAAGTAGTCCCATGAGGCGGCTAAGGGCAGAATGGCTGAAGGCAAAGGGTGTGTGGTATGGTGCCATCAAAGGTATGCCAGACTCTGCATTGGTCTATACAGATCGTGCCATTGCGGAAATGAATGGGTTAAGTGGTGTGGATGAGCTTCGCATCTTGGCAATGGCAAATCGTGCTGACTTCTATCGACAGTTAGGACAACTGGACTATAGTGTGGATGGTTACCTGATGGCATTGGAAACAGCAGATTCAACAGGACTGGGTGAGGAGATGAAGATACCACTCCTATTGGGCGTCAGTACGGCTTATACCTTTATGGGTGATTATCAAAATAGTGAAATATGGTGGCGTAAAACGGGTGAGCTGGTGAATCAGATGGATGAGAGAGACCAGTTTATCTACTATAATGAATTAGGAAACAACCATTATTTCCAAGAGCAATATGTAGGTGCACTTGATTGTTTTAACAAAGCGGCTTCATTGGTAAAGGATGATAAGCATAGGCAGTGGGACTACTATACAGCATTAACCAATCTAGGCGAGATTCATGTCTGCTTAGGGCAGGCAGACTCTGCACGAGTGATAATAGCGCAGGTAGACTCGTTCTTCCGTAAGGTCGATTTCCCACCTATCTTATATTATATAGAGACGGAGAAGATTAAGCTGGCTTTGCTGGATGGGCGTACTCAACAGGCATTACAGATGGTGAACCATTGCGAATTTCCTACCATCTCCATCCCTGCAGGGAAGTTGTTGCGACTGAAAGCTGTAGAGCAGGTAATGAGGCAGACGGGCAACTATCAGCGTGCCTATGAGGCGCACCAAGAGTGGCATGCCCTGAACGATTCGATACAGAATGCCAACGTCCGCATGCAGATGAGCAGTCGCATGCTGCAGTATGAGCACGATAAACAATTGTTGGAGCAGCAGCGTACCATTGACAATGAGCGCATGAAAGTAAGGTTGGCATGGGCTTTCTGTGCGGTAGCATTACTGGCTATTGGATTGCTGAGCGTATTGATATGGTTATGGCGCAAACGTCAGAAGATGCACGATATGGAGGTGAGGCAACAGATTGTGGGAATGCGCATGGAGAACACGCGAAACCGCATTACTCCACATTTTATATATAATGCTTTGACTCATGAGATGCTGGCGCAGATGGAAGGGCGCAAGGTTGACCTCAGCGCATTGACGCAGTTGCTGCGTCGAGGCGTGGAACAAGCTGACATGCTGGAAACCACGTTGGAAGAGGAACTGACATTTGTTGACTATTATGTAGATATTGAGCGCCAGCAAATGCCTATTACATTGTTTTACCAAAAAGAAATAGCTAGTGATGTGAATCCTCAGGCTGTCCTGTTGCCTGCCATGACTATCCAGATATTCGTGGAGAATGCCATCAAGCACGGGTTGAAGCGTCAAGGAGGAATGCTGACCATTCGCGCTAGCAGGCAGGATAATGCTACGCTGGTTGAAGTGCTTGACAACGGACAGGGGCTTGACTCTTCCTATCAGGAACATACGGGTATGAAGGTGGTGAGACAGACCATCCAGATGCTGAATGAGCACAACCACCAACAAATAACCTTTGGCATAGGCAACTTAAAGCAGGGTTGTTGCTCATGGCTACTACTGCCCGATGACTATAACTACAACATAGCTAAGATATGAACAAAAAGAAACTGACGAGAGCCTTTATCGTAGATGACAGCCACGATGCTGTAGAGCTGTTGCGACGTATGTTGGAGAGCAACTATTCCGTAGAAGTTGTGGGAACAGCGTTTGATGCAGAGGAAGCAGCAGCTAAAATCGTGAATACCGATCCTGACTTGATTTTCCTGGACGTGGAACTGCCTACCATGTCTGGACTGGAGTTCTGCACAATGATTCGCAACGAGCTGAAGCCTGAAACAAAGGTTGTTTTCTACACAGGACATGACAAGTATATGCTGGAGGCCATTCGTCGTCAGGCATTCGACTATCTGCTGAAACCACCTACGGAGCAGGAGTTGAGCCAGATTATGACCAGATACTATGAAAACAAATTGACGGGTATTCCACAATCGGCACATGCTGAGAATCATCTGCCCCTTATCTTAGTGGTGAATGCCCTGAATGAGCATCTGACGCTTCGATTGGCGGAGTGTGCCTTCTTCCGTTACAATCAGGAACGCAAGGTCTGGGAAGTGGTTTGCATGAATGGTGAGACTTATATGCTTCGCCACCGTACCACGTCAGATGTTATTCTGAATTATTCCACTGATTTAGTGCAGATTCATAAGCGCTATATCGTCAATGTCAACAATATAAAAAAGATTCAGGATGCGGTGTGCATCCTGAATGAACCTTTAGATAATAACCGTGAGCTGAAAATCAGCAAGAATTTCAAGCAGGAATTATTATCGGCCTTCTATTCGATGTGATTACAGCAGATTCTTGATGGCCTCTTCAATATCCTTGATGGTTTGAGAGCGACCTACAAGATTGTTGCCACGATCAATGAGGAAGAACTCAGGAACACCCTGAACATTGTAGATGCGGATGGTGGAAGAGTTCAAACCAGCCTCTTCGCGAACACTAATCCAAGGAAGGGCTGAGGTCTGCTGTTTCCAGAAATGTTCGTCTGGGTCAAGACTTACCTGATAGATTTCAAAGCCCTGGTCGTGGTACTTGTTGTACAACTCGCGGAGCAACAGAATGCGGGCAGGTGAATCGTTGGTGGCGAAGACGTGGAAATCGAGCAAGACAACTTTGCCTTTCAGCTCTGTCAGTTTACGTACCTTTCCTTTATTGTCGGGCAGGGCAATGTCGATGAGACCTGTGGTCTGTACCTTGCTGGCATCAATGGTCTGAGCCTGATTAGCCTCGTTGATGCGAACATTCTTCATACCCTCAATGGCGATATTGTGGAGGTTCGCTCCACGCTCTGCATTGGGATATAAAGCATCCCAGCTGGTGGCTACTGCTGCAAATACCTTGATATCTTCCTTGTCAGTACGAGGATTGAAGAGCAGCATGTTGCCCAGTGTCTGGAACAAAGCGAAGTAGGCATACGACTGGTTAGGAGCAGGGAAGATGTATTGCTTCTTTACGTCATTTTTATACTGCTTGATGAGGCCGAGAATGCTGTCGTTCGACTGGTCAACGGTCAGATGCTCATCGCTGCTGATAAGAATGGCACGACGCTGAAGGTCCATCTGTTTAAGAGCAAGTTCCTTGATTTTCTGACAGTTCTCTGAACCGCTAATCTCATATTCCGTAGCCATCTTGGGATAGGCTGCCTTTATAGTAACGGTCTCTGTGGAGTCGATGGCAACGTTGATAATCTGGTCGGCTATGCGCAGACGATAGAACTCAGGAGCCTCTGTGGCCTCACCACTGAAAGAGAATTGTCCGTCGGCACTGAGCTTGACAGAGTCGATGGCGTTAATCTCGTTGATACCCACGTTCTCAAGGTAGAGTACAGAGTCTTGTGCCTCAGTAATTGTACCTTCCACATGGAATTTCTTCTCGCTACAGGAGGCCATGCCCAGCACAGCCAGCGTTATGATTACATACTTCTTCATTTTCGTTATTGATTTTTCTATTTGCCTGCAAAGGTAATAAATATAAATGAGAAATGAGAAATGAGGAATGAGAAATTTTCCCTTACCCGTTTACAGCCTTCCGCTTTCGTGATAGCTAAAGTAGGCACCATCGGTAATGATAACGTGGTCAAGAAAACGGATGCGCATAAGGTTGCAGGCTCTCTTGATGCTATCAGTCAGGTCGTTATCCATAGAACTGGGAAGCAGATTGCCAGAAGGATGGTTGTGACAGACGGCTAAGATGGTAGCATTAGCCAGCACAGCTTCGCGCATGATGATTCGGATGTCGACACTTACCTCGCTGATACCTCCATGGGCTATGCACATCTTCTTGATGAGTCGATGGTTCTGGTTCATAAACAGAAGCCAAAACTCTTCTACATCCTTGTCCTGCAATACAGGGTGCATGTGGTTATAGATACGAGTAGCCGTACCTAAGTCTGGACGTTCTTCTGGAGTTTCCATCTGACGTCGCTTGCCAAATTCACATGCTGCAAGGATGGTAATGGCCTTTGCCTCGCCAATACCATTGTATTGGCAGAGGTCCTGTATGCTCATCTTTCCCAGTGTGTTCAGGTTGTTGTTGCAATCGTTCAAGACTTTTTTCATCAAGTCGACAGCATTTTCCTTCGTATTCCCTGATCCAATGAGAATAGCCATCAGCTCTGCATTCGACAGCGCATCGGCCCCTAATCGCATAAGTTTTTCGCGAGGTCTGTCCTCTTCAGCCCATTGGTTGATGTTCAGCTTGTCCATCGTTTAGCGCAACTTTCCGCTAAAGAGCGATTCCAAGAATCCTATGCCATAGCCGATGAGCTGTACAAAAACAGCGGCAACAGCAAGGAATCCTACTTTCAAACTCTTTGACTGGATACTGGAATCTATAAGGATGAGCAAGGCATAAAGCAGCAATAATACTAGTGACCAGCCACAAGTGAATGGGGTAAGTACTAACAAGCCAACGACACCAAGGGTAAATACTGAGGGTAGGGCATGGACGGGTTTCAAAGCCTCTGGATACATACGCCAGAGATTGATACGGGCATAGCCACTATTGTAGACCTGTCGCCAGAACTTACGGAAGTCAGTGCGACGCTTGTGCCATACCCAAGCCTCTGGGAAGAGGCGACAGCTATAGCCTGCCTTATAGATGCGGATGGAGAAATCAATGTCCTCGCCATACAGTGACATCTTCGAGAAGCGGGTCTTAGAGAAACCACCCAAGGCCAGATAGGCTTCACGACGAATGCCCAGGTTGAACGAACGGGGATAGAACTTGTCCAACTGCTTTTTGCCACCACGAATACCACCCGTAGTAAAGAACGAGGTCATGGCATAGGAGATGGCTTTCTGCACATCGGTGAATGACTCATGAGCAGCATCAGGGCCACCCCATGCATCAGAAGGTTGTCGTTGTAACTCGTCATCAATAGCCTGCATGAAACCTGCTGGAGCTACAGCATCGGAATCGACAATAAGCACATACTCTCCATTGGCACGCTCTACACCGTAGTTGCGGCTCTGTCCAGGACCGCTGTTTTCCTTGTAGTAATAATGCAAATGAAGGATGTTTGCGTATTTGTCGCAAACATCCTTACATGTAATCTTTGAACCATCTTCTACAATGACTACCTCAAAGTCTTTCAGTGTTTGAGAGGTGAGACTCTCAAGCAACTCATCCACTTCGTCAGGGCGATTGTAGACAGGTACAATAATCGAATACTTCATCTTACTCTTTTGCACGAGCCAGATAAGAGCCATCACGGGTGTCAACCTGAATCAGGTCGCCCTCGTTGATGAACAGGGGAACGCGAACCTCTACACCAGTCTCCAGCGTTGCGGGCTTCAGGGTGTTGGTAGCAGTATCGCCCTTGATGCCAGGCTCAGAGTGAGTAACGCGAAGAATAGTCTTCACGGGCATCTCAGCATACAGGATGGTTCCATCGGTAGTATCGCTGACTACTGATACAACATCGCCTTCCTTCATATACTCATGACCGATTACCAAGTCGTTGGCAATGGGAATCTGCTCAAAAGTTTCCTGGTTCATGAAGATACGACCTTCCTGGTCTTCATACAGATACTGATAGTCGCGGTGTTCGATGACAACGTCCTCGAGTTTCTCACCGATGTTGTAGCGGCGCTCCAACACACGGCCATCGGTAACGTTCTTCATCTTGATGTTCATGATGGTGTTGCCCTTACCAGGCTTACGATGCTGGAAGTCAATGCAAACCCAAATGGCACCGTCCATACGAATGGCGGTTCCTTTCTTAATGTCTTGTGAATTAATCATAAAAATAGTACTATTATAATATGTGAATTGTCATTTTGCGGGTGCAAAGGTACAACATTTTCGTGAAAAATGAATAAAATAGAGAGAAATTTCGCTTGAAACTTGCACAATTAGAAATAATTATGTAATTTTGCACCCCGAAACTCTAGTTTTCGGAGTGGATATTGTCGAATTATAACAAATAAAATAACGATAGAACAATGAAAAGAACATTTCAGCCACACAATCGTCGTCGCGTGAACAAGCATGGTTTCCGCGAGCGCATGGCAACAAAGAATGGCCGTCGCGTACTGGCTTCTCGCCGCGCTAAGGGTCGTAAGAAGTTAACTGTATCTGACGAGCATCACGGAAAGTAATCCCCTGAATAGTCTCAGTGATAAGAATTGGGTATGTTTTCATAGAAATATACCCAATTTTTTTGTTGTCTCGAGAATTCTTTGTACTTTTGCTCCTTAGAAAAGTATATTATAAATAAGGTACGTGATGAATTTCCTGAGAAAGCTGTTTGGCAATTATATAGTACGTCACTTGATGGCAATGGTTCTCGTTGTCATTCTGTTGTGCATTGGTATCGGTTTTGGACTGGATGCCTATACGCATCATGGAGAAGGTATTGTGGTGCCCGACTTGAAAGGCATGACTTATGAAAAGGCTTATGCGCTCTTAGACGAGAAAGGTCTGGCTATTGTAGTCAACGACTCTGGCTATAACAAACAACTGCCAGCTAACAGCGTTTTGGCTCAGACGCCCGCCTTTGGTCAGAAGGTGAAACAGGGACATATTATTTATGTTACTGTCAATTCACCCCATTCACCAACATTTGCCATTCCTGATATCGTTGATAACTCAAGTCTTCGCGAGGCTGAGGCTCGCTTGATGGCAATGGGTTTCCGTTTGACCGCTCCCCAGCTGATAGACGGCGAGAAAGATTGGGTGTATGGTATTTTATGCCAAGGTCGTAGGATTTCCAATGGGGATCGCATCCCCATAGACTATCCGCTGACATTGATGGTGGGAAAAGGGACCTTCGACGATGCTGACTCCATTTTATATGTTGAGCCGGTAGGAGAAAGTGAGGTTGATGAATTTGAAGAGGTTAAGGAGCCATCTGTAAATTAGAGATATGACAGAGGAACTGGATGATATTGAATTAATGGATGACGTGGAAGAGTCGTCTGACGGTCAACTCTATGAGCATATGCGCATGGAGGTGGATCATGGTCAGGTGCCTGTTCGCATCGACAAGTATATGTCGGAGCATCTTCCTCACTCCTCTCGCAATCGAATCCAGAAAGCAGCTGATGCAGGTTTCATACAGGTAAACGGAACGCCCGTCAAGAGCAATTACAAGGTTCGTCCAGGTGATATCGTTACCTTGATGCTCGACCGCCCTCATTACGATACAACCATCGAACCAGAGGAAATACCTCTGAATGTTGTCTATGAGGATGACCAACTGATGGTAATTAACAAACCTGCAGGTATGGTGGTTCATCCAGGAGTAGGAAATTTCCACGGTACGCTGGTCAATGCCATAGCGTGGCATTTGCGCAACCTGCCGAGCTATGATCCCAACGACCCTAGTGTCGGACTGGTTCATCGTATTGATAAGGACACCAGTGGACTGCTTGTTGTGGCTAAGACCCCTGAGGCTAAGACAGAGTTAGGAGCTCAGTTCTTTAATCATGATACCCATCGCTCCTATCAAGCTTTGGTGTGGGGTAACTTTACAGAAGACACGGGTCGTATAGAAGGTAATATCGGTCGTGACCCTAAGGACCGTCAGCGCATGGCAGTCTTCCCTCCTGGTTCGGAAATCGGCAAGAGTGCTGTTACCCACTATCGTGTGCTGGAGCGCTTTGGTTATACCACATTGGTGGAGTGCAGACTGGAAACAGGACGTACCCATCAGATACGTGCTCACATGAAGCATATCGGTCATCCTCTGTTTGCTGACGAGCGTTATGGAGGAATGGAAATCCTGAGGGGAGAGCGTACTGCTTCTTATAAAGCTTATATTCAGAATTGTCTGAAGCTCTGCAATCGACAGGCTCTGCATGCCAAGACGTTAGGCTTTGTTCATCCTGTTACTCATGAACAGATGGACTTTACCAGTGAGTTGGCTGATGATATGAGCGAACTGATAGAAAAATGGAGAAAATATATAAAAAGTAATAATACACAATGAAACAATTAAAACGTAACATTGCCATCGTTTGTGGTGGCGATTCTTCCGAGCACGACGTATCGTTGCGCTCAGCACAAGGTCTTTATTCGTTCTTCGACAAGGAGCGTTACAATGTCTATATCGTCGACATCAAAGGTCAAGATTGGCATGTTGAGCTTCCTGGTGGTATTACTGCCAAGATAGACCGTAACGACTTTTCGTTTATTGAAGACGGAAAAGCAAAACTGTTTGACTATGCTTATATTACCATACATGGTACCCCTGGTGAGAATGGTATCCTGCAGGGTTATCTAGACTTGGTAGATATACCTTATTCTACCAGTGGCGTTTTGGTTGAGGCTATGACGTTCGACAAGTTTGTGCTTAACCAGTATCTGCGTGGCTATGGTGTTGCTGTGGCAGACTCCCTGCTGATCCGTCAAGGATATGAGCAATTGGTAAGCGACGATGAGATAGAACAGCGCATCGGTATGCCTTGCTTTGTAAAGCCTGCTGCTGATGGTTCATCATTCGGTGTTTCTAAGGTTAAGAACAAGGACCAGTTGGCTCCTGCCATTCGTAAGGCTATGTTGGAGAGCGATGAGATTATGGTTGAACAGTATCTGGAGGGTACAGAGATTTCCATTGGTGTGTATAAGACCAGGGAGAAGTCAGTGGTGCTACCAGCTACAGAGGTGGTTACCAATAACGAGTTCTTCGATTATGATGCCAAATACAATGGACAGGTCCAGGAGATTACTCCTGCCCGCCTCTCTGAGGATGTTACCCGTCGTGTTCGTGAGATAACCAGTCATATCTATGACATCTTGCACTGCAATGGTATTATCCGTATCGACTATATCATTTCGAAGGAAGGAAAGATATGGATGCTTGAGGTAAACACAACACCAGGTATGACACCTACCAGCTTCATTCCTCAGCAAGTACGTGCCGCAGGTCTGGAGATGAAGGATGTGCTGACTGATATTGTAGAAAACCAGTTCTAAGAGGTAAGAAATATGAGTAATGAGTACGATGAGATTCGCCCTTATGAAGAGGGTGAAATGAAACAGGCTTTCGAGGATCTTATAAATGACCGTCAGTTCTCGAGGATGCTGAAAGGTTTTACTCCGTGGTTGCCGAAGGTTATCCGTAATGGCGTGCTTCGACTGGCCTTTACGGGTGTCAAGACACCGCTCGACTTCCAAAAGCGTTTCATGAAACCTGTCGTGCGACATATTATTCGTAAACATACCGATGGCTGTACCTTTGAGGATAAGGCTCTGCCCGTTGATAAGACGAACCGTTACACGTTCCTTTCCAATCATCGTGATATCGTACTCGACTCTGCTTTTCTGGATGTGATGCTGGTAGACCACGGTTATCCCACTACTGTGGAGATTGGTATTGGTGACAACCTGCTCATTTATCCTTGGATAAAGCGTCTTGTTCGCATGAACAAAGCTTTTACCGTTCGTCGTGGATTGACGGCTCACGAGATGATGCGTTCCAGTCAGCTGATGAGCAGTTATATCCACTATGCTGTTACACAAAAGCGAGAGAATATCTGGATTGCCCAGCGTGAGGGACGTGCCAAGGATTCCAGTGACCATACGCAGGACTCTGTACTGAAGATGCTGGCTATGGGAGGGGAAGGTAGTTTTGCTGATAAGCTACGTGACTTGAATATCGTGCCCTTGACAATCAGCTACGAGTTTGACCCTTGCGACTACCTGAAGGCGCAAGAGTTCCAACAGAAACGCGACAATCCTAACTTCAAAAAGAGTAAGCAGGACGATTTGGACAACATGAAGACGGGCATCTTTGGTTATAAGGGACGTGTACATTACCAGTGTGCCCAGCCTATTAATACCTGGATAGATGAGTTGGCTGACATGCCTAAAAATGACTTCTTCACAGCACTTAGTCAACGCATTGATCACGAACTGCACCGTAACTATCGTCTGTATCCTTGCAACTATATCGCTCTGGATATTCTAGAGCATTCTGGTGTTTCAAGTGATTCCAGTCATTATACCTCCGCTGACGTTCAGCGTTTCGAGAAGTATCTGCAGGGTCAGATAGCCAAAATAAACATCCCCAACAAGGATGAGGCTTTCCTTCGTGAACGTTTGCTGACTATGTATGCCAATCCTGTTCGCAATTATCTTGCTGCCCAATGAAGAAGTTGTTTGCCTTTTCACTTTTTGCCTTCCTGCTTTTCTCCTGCGAAACAGACAGCTATGAGAAAGGTGAGGGACAGTATTCACAGATGCAGGGCGACTTTGCTGAGCTGACCGTTAATAGTCAGAAGCAAGGTGTCAGTTTCTTGACTGACGAGGGAGAGGAATTCACCTTGACATCTCCTGCCACCTCATCATGGATACAACGCCCTGATACGGTCTATCGTGCTATCGTCTATTTCAATAAGGTAGCAAGTGGAATGGCTGAGGCTGTAGCGATGGGACAGATGGGTGTGTTGCGTCCTGTTGAACATTGGCGCTTTAAGGAACAGCCCCAAGACCCTCTGGGTGTGGAAAGCGTGTGGCTGACTAGAAATGGGAAGTATATCAATATGGGATTGCTGTTGAAGAATGGACGTGTAGAAGATTCGGAAGGTGTTCATGCTATGGCTCTTTGTCGTGATACTGTATTGTTGAATCCAGACCAGACACGAACAGCTTACTATCGTTTGTTGCATAGTCAGGGTGATGCTCCTGAATATTACACCAATCGCCGCTATGTAAGCATACTGCTTCCCCAGGACCGTCCTGACAGTGTGCGACTTTCTATCCGCACGTATAACGGTACGCTGGAGAAGCAGTTTGCGCTTTAATTATTTCTTTTCTGCGAATTGACCAAAGTACTTTAGGCAGACGTCACGCCATTCGCGTGCGTTCTGCAATTGGTCTTCCAGTCTCTCATCCACCTCGCGCCAACGTTGCTCGTCAATGAAATGACGCATCTTGGTGTGCCAGATGTTATGATGAGACTCAACGGTAATCACACCCAGATTATAATGATATTGCAGTGATTCCCACAAAGTGGAACCGTCTTTCATGCGATAAGTCCAAGGTACACGATGGAACCACAGCAACAGGTTCTCAGGACAGGTCTCTATATTATTATAGGTACGCGCGATGTCCTCACGATATTGGCTGGTGGCTTCCGTTCCTGTACTGGAGCGATCAAAACCGATACTGTCGTTGTTGGCTTTGTGATAGTAAACGGGACACCACTCCAAAGGATAGCTGGCTATGAAACCATCGGGCTCTGGACCGTAGTGATGGTCAAACTTGAAGATATGGTGCAGACCAAGAGGCATCATATAGTTGACACAAGCCTCACGACTTTCTTCCATCACTTTCGACATGGTTGAAATAAACTCCTTATCTTTAGTGAAGGTCTGCTTAAGCCATTCTTTGGCTATCTTTTTAGATGAAAGATAGGGGTTCCATGCCAAGCGTCCAAAGGCATACCAGTTAGCTTGTGAGAAGTGATGACCACACCAGTTTTTGTCTTTGCCGATGTTGGCTACACCTGCAATACCTTTCAGTTGTGAAGGCGATACGTAGTCGAAGAACTCTTTCCACATGGGGGCCAGATAGACCAGATGACGGCTTTGTCCTAGATACTCTTGGGTAATCTGTAGTTCCACCATGTTAGGTGTCTGTTTAATCTGGTCAAATACAGGACTGTAAGGCTCGCGAGGCTGGAAGTCCAGCGGACCATTCTTGGTCTGCAGAATTACGTTGTCGCGGAACTTGCCATCTAGAGGCTTAAACTCAGAGACAGCTTGTTTCACGCGATCCTCACCCTTATGGTTGGCTCCATAAACGAAACAGCGCCACATCACGATGCCGTTAAATGGTTTTAGGGCATCAGCCAGCATATTGGCACCATCGGCATGTGTTCGACCGAAGTCGCCAGGACCTGGTTGTCCCTCGCTATTGGCTTTAACCAGGAAACCACCAAAGTCTGGAATCAGCTTATATATTTCCTTGGCCTTCTTCTTCCACCATTTAGCCACACTCTTTTCCAATGGGTCAGCTGTCTTTGTTTCCTTCAATGCCATAGGTGTGGCGAAGTTGATGCTGAGATATACCTTAATATGATAGGGGCGCAGGATGTCGGCAATCTTCTTCACCTCCTTAAGATAAGGAGTAGTCAGCATTTTAGGCGAAGCATTGACATTGTTCAACACAGAACCGTTAATACCTAATGAGGCATTGGCGCGAGCATAGTCACGAATCAGTTGTTCGTCCAGATGGAACCATTCGAAGATGCTCTCACCAGCATAGCCTCGCTCAATGCTACCATCCAAGTTGTCCCAATGGTTCAGCAGGCGCAGGTTAAAGACAGGATGCGACTCTTTCTTTTCTCCACGAAGCAGTGCGTATGTGCCATAAAGCAATCCCGCTTCACGACGGGCAGAGAGTGTCTTTCCGTCAAAGCGGTATCCATCATCATCAGCCATCGAAGCATCAATGCGTAGGGTAATTTCGGCACCTTTGTAATAGGTCTGTAGTTCCTGACGGACAATGTCGATGGTAGGCGATTGCAGGTCACAAGTAACCTTTGCCTTGTTAACGGGTTTGTAACGTAGCCACAACTGATGACCATCTTCAGCAACACTGTGCAGGCTGAAGAGGATAAATAGTGATAATAGTATTCTTTTCATTGTATACTTAAAATTTTACAGGGTGCCCAGAACCAGAATGTCGAACCCTTTCCTTGCTCAGTAGTCATACCGATATGTCCGTGAACGGCATCAATGATAGACTTGCAGATAGAGAGTCCCAGTCCTGGGGTTTCTTGTTGAACAAAAGTATTTTTATCGTTTAAAAGTGCAAAGATGTTGTTCTTCAGGTCTTCTGGTATACCTTCACCCGTATCGATGACAGCGAAGTAGAGACCATAGTCCTGTTGTTTGTATTGTATCGTGATGCTGCCTTGTAATGTGTGGCGAATGGCATTGGTCAGCAGATGCATCATGACGTGGCGAAGCATGCCAGTGTCTATTTCGGCAATACATTTCTGATGAGGACTCTCGATATTCAGCACCACACCCTCTTGCAGTTTACTCTCTACTTCCTCTTTGTAGTTCTCCATCACTTCTCTGAGATCTGTAGTGGCACGCGTAAACTGTAGCCCACCACCTTCGATGTTTGAGAGTTCCAGTAATTCATTGATGAAATAGAGCAGTTGATGACCATTGGTATTGATTTGAGCAAGCATTTGCTTGCGGTCTTCAACAGGAATCTCATCCTTGTCATCCACCCTAAGCATATCGCTGAAACCGATAATAGCATTCAGTGGGGTGCGCAGGGCGTGACTGACATTAGCCAGAAAGACGGTCTTCAATTGCTCCGACTTCTGGGCACGTCGCATCTCTAAATGCAACCGTTTGTTATGACGATGCTGCATATATATCAAGAGCAGTAGAGCAAAACAGACCACACTTCCTATCAGCCACCAGACCCATTGGGGCAAATGGAAACTGTCCAATTGGGAGATATAGTCGCCATAGATGTCATCAATGACACCTTCTTTGTCCATCTTTATCAGCTCGCGGTCAATGGCATCTATTAGTTTACGGTTATTACTAACGTAACAATACTCACGAGGGGTAAGCGTCAAGTCCTCTGTCGAAAGGTTGGTCAGGTGCAGTTTGTGAATATGGTATTTCGCTTGATAACGGAAGCAGATAACAGCATCGTACTCACCTGCTGATAAGTCTTGTAAGGCTTTGGGCAGGTCGCGCACCACGTTGAGCACAGCACCAGCCTTGGTCAGTGTGTCCGTAATGGGACGACTGGACATATAGGCAATCTTCTTACCTTTTATCTGACGCATGTTAAACTCATCAGCATCCTTACGGTCGTTGCGGAATACCACCTGATAGTAGAGCTTGAAGACAGCGCGTGAGTAGTTGGTAATAGACTGGCGATAGGGCGAAAACACCATCATGGCCAAGTCGACACGTCCATTCAGGACATCACCTGTAATGGCCTCCCAAGTATTTGGACGATAGGTATAAGGCACATCGAGCCGTTGCATCAACGTCTGGGTCAGCTCTACGTCGAGACCTTTCGGCAATCCTTCCTGGTCCACATATTCCAGTGGAGCGTAATCCAGGTCGAGGGCAATCACCACGGGCCGATACTTAGAGAAACCTAAGTTGTCAGCGCTTGCGGTCAAGGTTGCAACAATGGTCAGTAGTATTATGGCTAGTTTTCTCATCTTTGTTGTTGGTTTATTGTTTCAGTAGGTTTAATGCTTGTTTAGGTGCCATGACGTTATGTACTTTCTCTGTATATTCCGTCAGTTTAGCACCCACTGTAGCATGGATGTCACGCGATGAAGAACCAATGCGGAAGGTGTAGTTGCCAGCCTCTGTAATCCACTGTGAATTAGCTTCATCGAACGAGGCCAGGTCGCGCTTCTGGATAGTCATGGTGAGTGTCTGACTCTCGCCTGGTTGCAGATTGCGCGTCTTAGCGAAGGCTTTCAGTTCCTGCATGGGCTTTTCCAATTGTCCCTTGGGGGCAGTCACGTAAACTTGTGCCACTTCCTTGCCACTGACAGAGCCTGTGTTCTTAACGGTAATGGTAACGGTGACCAAATCGCCGTTCACTTTTACCTTAGGCTGACTGAATGCGAAAGTGGTGTAGCTCAGGCCGAAGCCAAAGGGATAAGCCACCTGCTTCTGGAAGGTGTCGAAGTAGCGATAGCCCACATAGATGTCTTCCTCGTGGTTGGTGAAGTCCTCATTGGGAACACCAGTGCCCCATCCCTTCATCTCACGATAGGTGTACATATCATAATCCTGTGGGAAGTTTTTCGTGGAAGGATGGTCTGTAGCAGCAATAGGCCACGTCATGGTGAGCTTGCCACTGGGGTTAGCCTTTCCTATCAGCACATCGGCCACGCTGTTGCCACCTTCCTCGCCTGGTTGCCAAGCACACAGAATGGCATCCACACGGTCGCGCCAAGAGGCTGTTTCTATCACACTACCACTATTGATGATCACAATGACGGGCTTGCCTTGAGCATGGAACTGGTCGCTCACACGGAATATCATGTCTTGCTCCATCTTCGAAAGGTTGAACTCGCCATCAATCTTACGATCAATGCCCTCACCAGCCTGACGACCGATGGTCACGATGGCAGCATCGGCTTCTCTTACCTCATGCTGTACGCAACGTTCTGATATCTCTATTTCGTCCAACTTGGGCTGTCCTTGATCCAAGAACCACATCATGGGGTTCTTGTCTGCCTTCAACTTTGCCTTAGCATATTTCACATAGTTCTGGTAAATCTCAGTCAGTAGAGGAGTAGTGCTCACACCGATGTTCTTCAGTCCAGTTACCATATCCACTACATAAGGCACATTGACACAACCAGAACCCAGTCCACCAGAGAAGAAGTCGTAGCTATTAACACCAAACAGAGCCACTGTTTTCAGGTTCTTCATGGGCAAAACACCCGTATTCTTCAGCAGCACCATTCCTTCAGTAGACGATTGGCGTGTAATCTCAGCATGTGCCTTCAAGTCGGGCTTGTTAGAGTACTGATAACCCTTGAAGCGAGGTGTCTTCACAATGTATTCCAACATATTGCGCACATTGTGGTCCACTTCCTTGATGTCCAGTCGACCTGCCTTCACGTCTTCCACAATCTCCTTGGCCTGAGCAGGATAACCAGGCATCATCAGGTCGTTGCCAGCTTCTACTTCCTGACTGAGGGGCAAGTCGGCTCGTCTGCCAATCCAGTCGGTCATCACAATACCGTTGAATCCCCATTCGTCGCGCAGAATCGTTGTCAGCAGGTCTTTATGTCCTTGTGCATATGTGCCGTTTACCTTGTTATAGGCAGACATTACGGTCCAAGGGTCGCTCTGACGAACGGTCATCTCAAAGCCTTTCAGGTAAAGTTCACGCAGCGCACGCTGACTTACTCGCTCGTCCACTTTTGTACGAGCCGTCTCCTGTGAGTTCACAGCATAGTGCTTGATGCTCACACCAACGCCCTGACTCTGAATACCCTTGGTTACGGCTGTACCAATCATACCCGTTACGATAGGGTCTTCTGAGTAATATTCGAAGTTACGTCCACAAAGCGGATTTCGATGCAGGTTCAAGCCAGGACCCAGGATAACGTCACAACCATACTCCAGCGTTTCGTTGCCAATGGCTTGACCCACTTGTTCCACCAATTCTGTGTTCCACGTAGAGGCCAGACATGTGCCAATGGGGAATCCAGTAGCATAGTAGGTCTTGGTGTCCCCTTTACGATTGGCGTCAATATGTACGCCAGCAGGTCCATCGCAAAGTGCTGTGGTGGGAATACCCAGTCGGTCAATGCCTACCGTTGTACCTGCAGCACCAGCCACCAGCTTCTCCTGATGTCCCATCATGGCTCCAGAGCCAACGAATCCGTCGTTACCTCCGCCTACGAGCAACTGTGCTTTTTCCTCCAGCGTCATAGCCTTCAACACCTCGTCAATATTATCAGCTCTCAGTTTTGTTTGCGCATTCATTGTCATAGTCATAAACAAGGCCATCAGCCCTATGGAGATTTGTTTTTTCATACGATTTGCATTGTTTTGGGTTATTCTGTTCGCAAAGATACGAATAAGCGATCAAAGAACCAAATTTTATTTGGTTTTTTTCGTGCGTGGGTATCTTTGAAGTAGGCTTCAGAGATACTGCTTGTTGTGACAATAGGCTTCTGAGGTGGTGCCGAGCCTATCGGGACATCGTCCCGAGTTGCTCCGCACATGGTGAGTATAGGCTCCGCACGATGTGAGAAGCGTGTATCCATCACGTGAGAAGCGTATATCTATGAGTTTGGTGGCGAAGGTGAGTCACAGGGTGAGTGTAAATAGCAGACACTCACCCGCGTCAAACCCCGTGTACATCGGCATTTGAGGCTTGTTAGGTGAGTATGGTGAGTGTCTTTCAGAAAAAGTTATTCTCTTTCTTTTTTGTAGTACCGTTTTTTATTCATAACTTTGCAGGCGAGAAAGCATAAACGAAGGATGAGAAAGAGCATTTTTTTGACACTAATGGTTTTGTTGGTATGTTCGTGCCATCAACCCAGCAACCAGCAGAAGACAAGTCAGGTAGACAGTTTGATTACAGCCACCCTGGAAACGGGAGATGACGACCGTGTGTTGGCGCTTGTCGACAGCTTGGAAGCTTGCAAAAGCATTTCTGCGCTGAAGGCTAACTTCCGTCGTGGATATGCCTATGAGCGTAAAGGCATGAGGTATTATACCGAACTGTATTGGAAGAAGGTGCTCGACGAAAAGAATCCCAGCGACGACGACCTTGCATCGTACATCCATGCTGCCACGTTCTTGGCCAATCGTCAAGTGACGAAGAACGATTTTGAAGGTGCTATCCGTACTGCCTCTGAGGCCTTGAAGCGAATAGACAAGTCGCAGGAACAGAAACCGTTGTTTAAAGCAATGCTTTTGCAAGTAGTGGGCAGTTGTCAGACAGAATTGGAACAAGCAGCGGCTGCTGATGAGACGATGAACGAGGCTTTCGGCAATTTCCTCTTGGCCTTGAAAACAGATACCACCGACTATTCGATGCGTAACACCATCATCGGTCTTTCAAACATTGCGAAGGACTATCTGGAGGTGAAGCAGCCAGAGAAGGCCACTATGTGGTATCATCGTGCTGACTCACTGTTGAATGTCTTTAAGACGTATCCTGATGCGAAGGAGGAGAAGATAGACAAGATGCAGGCCTTGTTGCTCCAGCTCAAAATCAAGATAGCGGGTGCTAACAAGGATAAAGAAGCAGCAGCTAAAGCTTTTGAAGAATATCAGGAAACAGCATACTCCAAGACCCAAGATGGACGCTGGAAGATGATTAGTTACTTGATGAAAAACAAGCGCTTTGACGAGGCTGCTGATATCTACATGCTGCTTGATAGCAGAATGAGTCAGAAGAATGGAGGATTGTCGCTCGACAACATCCGTAAGCACTATGTAGGCAAATTCAAGGCAAACGTCCAAGCGGGTCGCAAGGATTCGGCTTGGGTGGTGGCTGAGAAAGTAATGATGGCGCTCGACTCGGCTGTTGCTGACTATCAGCAGAGTGAGATGGCAGAGTTGACGACGATGTATCAGACACAACAGAAGGAAGCAGAGATAGCCCGTCAGCAGGTGGAAATATCTAGCCAGCGATTCATCGGACTGGTTGTCGTGTTGTTGCTCATCACCACTTTCTTTGTCATCTATTCCATGTATCGTCGTAAGGCACTGCATCAGATAGCCTTAGCCAAAGCTGCGAAGGAGAGGATGGAGTCGGAACTGCGTATTGCCCGTGATATCCAGATGTCGATGGTGCCTCACGAATTCCCAAAGTTGGAAGGTCTTGACATCTTTGCCTCAATGACTCCTGCCCGTGAGGTGGGTGGCGACTTGTATGACTATATCCAGATAGACAATGTGCTGTATTTCTGTGTGGGTGATGTCAGTGGAAAGGGAGTGCCTGCTTCGCTCGTGATGGCGCAGGTGACCAGACTGTTCCGTGCGTTGGCCAAACAGCGAATGATGCCTGAGGAGATTGCTACAAGACTGAACGACGAGTTGACGGAGAACAACAAAAGTGGTATGTTTGTCACGATGTTCATCGCCCTTGTCGATTTGACCACAGGTCATCTGGATTACTGCAATGCAGGACATAATCCTCCTGTGCTTGGAGGTGATGCTGAGGGTGGTTCGTTCATGAAGATTCACTCCAATGCGCCCATAGGCTTATGGAGTGGATTGAAGTTTGTGGGTGAAGAGATAGATACCATCAAAGGTCGTCCCATGTTCCTTTATACCGATGGACTGAACGAGGCAGAGAATCCTCAGCGCCAGCAGTTTGGCGAAGAACGCATGCTAAAAATATTGCGCTCTATTCGCTTCGAGAGTGCTACCAAGGTAATTAGTACACTCTCGCGCGAAGTAGAGCAACATCGTAATGGAGCAGAACCTAATGATGACCTCACTATGTTCTGCTTTAAGATCAGATAAACATTATTCGTGAACGTAGAGGTCCCAGCCGAGATAAGTCTCAATGGCCTCGTTCAGAATGTCGACGACATCGGTGCGACACATAGCCACATGATGCTCGAAACCGTTCTTGCAGATGTATTTCATCAGCTTCTGCAGGTTGTCAACCTTCGTGACTGCGATACAGCCATCCATTCCGTAAGGATCGTTGGTGAGCTGACCCTTGCCCAGATAGGCCTTGATGGTGCCCTTGGGATCGTCGGTAGAGATGCGGAAGAAGGTGAAGGGACCTTCTGATACCTTGGCATAGACAGCACCAAAGGTGTTAATCTTACCCAGTGTGCGACCTAACACACCCAAAGGTCCGAGTTTCAAATCGCCATTGCCTACAAACTGCTTGGGGAAGTTGCCACAGTGGGTGCACACGCACTTGTTGCGATCCTCAGCGAAGTTGTTGTTCCAGTCGAGTAGGGCAGGAGCGTTCTGCGAAGCCAGTGAAAGAGCATACATGGAGATAGCTCCAGCAAGGTCGGTCTCGCAGGCAGCAGGAATCAGCTTTTCGCTCAGCATCGACATGGTGACGCAAGGAGCGCAACCATAGTTCTGCTCCAGAGAATCCCAACACTGAATAGCAACAGCCTGCACATCGTTGGCTTCAATCCAGTTCTCTACAGCCACACTGAACTTAGCCTGCAAGCCCAACTTCTCCTTGTAAGAATCGGGCACCTTGGCGTAGTTGCAGGTGCGATTGCACATCTCAATGAACTTAGGATCGTCGTCCTTGATTTTCTGGGCAGCATAGAGAATCTCAGAGAGGTCGGCAGGAACAACGGTGATACCTGAGCGCTGCAACAGCTTCTCAGAGGCACGACAAGTGTTGAAGCCCAAGGGGCGTGTACCAATCTGCCCCAGACGACAATGGCGCAACCCATTGACTACGCGACAGATTGCTGCAAAGCGGTCGATGTCTTTCTTTAACAAAGGGTCGTAGATAGAATAGGTGTGCAGGGTAGTGTCTGTAAAGGGAATACCATACTGATAGAGGTTGTTGCACACACTGATCTTGCCACAGAAGGCGTCACGACGTGAGTCGAGGTCAACCTTATCGTTCTCGTCGTCGCAAGCCTGTACCATCACGGGTACGTTCAGGTCGGCATCACTGATGGCATTGATGATACCAATCTCAAAACCGAAGTTAGGCAGACTGACAATGATACCATCAATCTCGTCGCGATGCTGACGGAACTGCTTTGAAACCTTCAGTCCGTCCTCACGAGTTTCGATGCTCGAGCTACCTGTTGGGGTAGCATCCTCAGGAAGGATGATATACTCGTAACCACCTTCGTCGAGAGTCTTCAGCAACTGCTTGCGAACATCCTTAGCCAATTCTGAGTTAAAATAGGCGCGTGTTCCGATAATCACGCCAAAACATGTCTTTCCGTTTTTCATATTTGCTTAGTTTTAGTTCTTTACCTTTTCTTTATTTGATGAGCTGGTTCACTGCATTGCGCCAACCCTGATAGAGGATGTTCTTCTGTGGGTTGGGCTGAGGTTGAATGACTTGGGTAACCTTGCGCAAGGGTGCCACTTCATCGAAGCTCTTCCAAATGCCACGGGCGAATCCATTCATGATGACAGCACCAAGGGCTGAGGCATCGTCAACCTCTGTACAAACCACAGGGGTATCAAGCATATCGGCCTGGAATTGCATCAGGAACTTGTTCTTCGTGGGGCCACCATCAGCGGCAATTTCCTTCAGTCGTCCTCCTGTTGCACGAGCCATCACGTCAATCAAATCCTTAATCTGATAAGCGATACTTTCCAAAGCAGCACGCAGGAAGTGAGCCTTTGTGGTAGCGAAGGTCAGTCCGAAGACAGCTCCTTTAACCTCGCTATGCCACCAGGGAGCGCCCAGTCCAGAGAAGGCGGGTACGATATATACACCACCATTATCCTCTACGGAGGTTGCCAGCGCTTCCATCTCAGCAGGATGACCTACTAGCTGCAACTGGTCGGCAATCCATTTCAGCGTTGCACCTGTACTGTAGATGTTGCCTTCGAAACCATAGTAGGTCTTGCCAAAGGCGGAGAAACCAACGCTGGTTACCAAACCTTCTGGTGCAGCCTTAGGCTCCTCGCCGATATTCACCATCACACTGGAACCAGTGCCATAAGTTACCTTTCCTGAACCCGGCTCAAAGCACATCTGTCCAACCAACGCTCCATGAGAGTCGCCCAAGACGCCAGCAATCTGGATGGGTTTAGGGAAGATGCCTTCGCAGGTTGTCTCGCCATAGATGGCATCGCAAGGAAGAATGTCGGCCATCATGGAACGGGGAATGTCGAACAGTTTCAGTAAGTCGTCATCCCAATCCAAGGTATGGATGTTGAACAGCATGGTGCGCGAAGCATTGGTGTAATCAGTAGCAAACACCTTTCCTTTCGTTAACTTCCAGATGAGCCAGGTCTCGATGGTGCCCATCAGCAATTCACCTCGTGAACATAACTCGCGAGCACCCTTTACGTTGTCGAGCAACCATTTAATACCCGTTGCGGAGAAGTTAGGGTCAATCAGGAGTCCGCTCTTGTCGAATACCGTCTTAGCATAACCTTTCGAACGAAGTTGGCGACACAGTTCTGCACCACGCGTGTCTTGCCATACCACTGCATTGGCGATGGGCTTGCCCGTTGTCTTGTTCCATACCACCGCAGTTTCACGCTGATTGGTAATGGCGAGGGAGAACGTGCAAGGAACCAAAGAAAAGTGCATGTCCACTTCTGCCATCAGTTTGCGGATGGCTTCTATCATGTTCTGATAAATCTCCTCTGCGTCGTGCTCCACCCATCCTGTTTGTGGATAGTATTGCTTGTGATCCACATTGGTACGAGCCAATACTTTGCATTGCTCATCAAAGAGCAATGCCTTCGTTGACGAGGTACTTTGGTCTATTGCAATGAATCGTTGTTCCATTTCATATTACTTATTTGAAGGAAAGGACAGCCTTTACGATACCTTCGGCATCAAGACCATAGTGGTGGAAGATTTCAGCATTAGTGCCATGAACCACATTCTCGTCAGGAATACCCAGGATGCGAACGGGAACAGGATTCTCTGAGAGAGTTTCGCAAACCATAGCGCCCAAACCACCAAACTGAGAGTGCTCTTCAACGGTAACGATACGGCCTGTCTCCTTAGCTGCCTTGCGGATAGCTTCTTCGTCGAAAGGCTTAATCCATGAGCAGTCGAGTACACGAGCAGAGATTCCTTGCTCCTTCAACTTCAATCCAGCCTGCCAAGCGTGGTAAACAGTCTCGCCAGTAGCTACGATAGTAACGTCCTTACCATCCAGAATCTGAATGGCCTTGCCCACTTCGAAGTGGAAGTCGTCGTTCTCATAGACATCGGGCACAGCAGCACGACCCACACGAACATAACAAGGTTTGTTGAAATCAACCAGGAACTTCACCAGTTTCTTGGTAACGCGCCAGTCGGAAGGCAGACAAACGGTCATGCCTGGGAAGGTGCGCAGAGCGGCAATGTCGTGCAAAGAATGGTGGGTAGCACCCAGTGCGCCATAGGCCACACCACCTGATACACCTAAGATGGTAACGGGGTTCTCTGAATAGGCCAAGTCCACCTTAACTTGTTCTAGGCTACGAGCCACATAGAAGCAGGCAGGTCCACAACAGAACACTTTCTTGCCAGAGTGAGCCAGACCAGCAGAAATACCTACGGCATCCTGCTCGGCAATACCACACTCCACAAACTGCTCAGGCAGTGCATTGGCATAATCGCCCAGTGTTACAGAACCACGTGCATCAGTGGTTACAGCAATAATATCCTTATCCTCGCGTGCCAATTCCAGCAACGTGTCAGTAAACTGTTTTCTACATGCAATCATTTTCTTATCCCTCCAATCCTTTAATTCGTTGTTCAATCTCTGCAACGGCCTCCTTGCACTGCTCTTCGTTCAGTACACCATGATGCCACTTGGCAATGCCTTCCATGAAACTGACACCCTTGCCTTTCGTGGTGTTAGATACCAGCAGGTGTGGCTTCTTGTTTGTATAGTCGATAGCATCGAAGGTCTTCACGATGTCTTCCATTGAGTCGCCATTCATCTCGATGACATCCCAGCCAAAGGCACCCCAGCGCTCCTTGATAGAGTCGATGGGCATCACATTCTCCGTGTCACCTGAAATCTGCAGGTGGTTGCGGTCGATGATGGCCACCAGATTGTCCAACTCGTACTTATGACCAGCCATTGCAGCCTCATAGATAGAGCCTTCGCCCTGTTCGCCATCGCCCATCAGCACATAGGTCTTCCAAGCTTTCTTGTCCATCTTGGCAGCAATCGCCATTCCTATGCCAATACCAAGTCCGTGACCTAAGGCACCAGAGTTTACCTCAATGCCAGGAACTTCAATAGTAGGATGACCAGAGAGGATAGAACCAAACTTTCCCAGTGTGTCGAGCACTTCAGGTGCGAGAAATCCTTTCGCCTCCAATGTTACATACAAAGCTTCCACGCAATGTCCCTTTGACAAAACAAAACGGTCGCGCTCTGCAGCCTTAGGCTTTGCAGGATTTAGGTTCTTCATCACATGAAAATATAGTGCCGTCATCACGTTCAGGCACGACAAGTCGCCACCTATGTGGCCAGCCTTGGCGGCATACACCACTTCAACAAGGCGCTTACGGTTTTTCTCCGCAAGCAATTCCAATTCTTTTACGTCCATAGTTCTTTAAGTATATATACCTTTTATTTATATATAGGATGCATGAAAATAAAAAATGTCATCATTTTAAGGCGGGAAAAGCGTTTGGTTTCAAGAATTCTTCGTATATTTGCAGCATGAAACAAATCAAGGTCCTGTTTTTAGCCGTTTCCTTGGGATTTGTCGTATTGCTTGCCATCTCGTGTGGAAAGCAGGACGAGCAACGTGTCCAGCAGGTTTCCGATGTCGACCTCCAGTTGGACAGGGCGCATCAAACCCACAATTACGACAGTCTGCTGTTGCTGGTTGACAGCTTTCGTGCGGCAGGTGCCCTTTCCGACATCAAGACGAACTATTGGTTGGGTTATGTCCACCAGCGCAAGGGTCAGCAACGTCTGGCAGAGGTTTATTGGAAGCATGCCGTGAACGATGAGGCTAACGACCCTGTGTCACTTGACTTCTATGCCAAGTCAGCCAGTCGTCTGGCTAGCCTTCTGCTGTTGAAGGGCGACTATGAGGAAACGCTTCAGGTGGCATTGGCTGCCAAATCTAGGATGGATGAACTGTCGCTCGACACGCTGAGCGAGTATTCTAATCTATTGGCTACCATTGGAAGTTGCCAGTTGAAACTGGGTAATTCCCAACAGGCAGCCAACACTTTCGAGCAGGCAGAGAGCAACTACAGACAGTTCCTGCAACACGACCAGACAGGTTATCTCTACAAGAGTGCCATCGTCGGACAAATCAATACCGTCAACATCTACCTAAGTGAGCATCAATACGATGAGGCATACCTCTGGACGGAGCGTTTCGACTCTATTCTGACGCTCTACGAACGGCAGCCCTATGCCGAGCGGGACTACGTCGATAAGCAGCGTGCCCGCCTTAATTTCTACAGGGCAACCGTGCTCCAGGCAATGGGTAATCAGAAGGAGGCAGCGAAGGCCTATCACGAAGCCCTCCAGACCAAATATGCCCATACGGGTGATGGACATATCGAGGGCAGCGAGTACCTCATGGCTGCCAAGCGATGGCGCGAAGCTGCCAAGAACTTGGAAGACCTTGACCATCAGATTGACCGCTATGGCATGAAGCTCTCTTTGGAGAATATACAGAAATACTACCTGCCCAAGTTCCGTGCCAATGTCGGTGCCCAGCGTAAGGACTCCGTCATCGCTGTGGGAGAGAAGATTTGTGATGCCCTCGACAGTGCTATCTATCAGTCCAAGAAGGACGAGGCTGCCGAGTTGGCTATAGTCTATGATACCCAGCAGAAGGAGGCCAAGATTGTGCAGCAGGAAGCCGATCTCTCGCGCCAGCGCTGGATTGGTACACTTGCCGCTCTGGGTTTGATTTCCATCTTCTTCATCATCTACACGCTTATCAAGCGCCAGGCCAGTTTGCGTCTGGAGGATGCCCACTCCAAGCTGCAGGCGGCCTATGACCAACTGGAAACTACCACTAAGGCCAAGGAGCGTATTGAGAGTGAACTGCGTATTGCCCGTGACATCCAAATGTCGATGGTTCCAAACATCTTCCCTAACGAGAAGAATATTGATGTCTATGCAGCAATGACGCCTGCAAAAGAAGTTGGTGGCGACTTGTATGGTTACCTGATTCAGAGCAATGAGTTCTATTTCTGCGTAGGCGATGTGTCTGGTAAGGGTGTGCCTGCCAGTCTGTTTATGGCACAAGCCACTCGTCTGTTCCGTACTTTTGCTACTCAGCACATGAAGCCTGCCGATATTGCCACCTATATGAATGCAGCTTTGACGGAGAACAACGAACAGGGAATGTTTGTTACCATGTTTATTGGTCTTATCGACCTTTCTACAGGTAAGATGGACTACTGTAATGCTGGTCATAACCCACCTGTCTATGGAGCGCCTGCCAAGTTCCTTGATATGGTGGAAGCAAATGCTCCTATAGGCTTGTGGCCTGACCTTGAATTTGTAGGCGAGACGATTGATAACGTCAAAGGGCGTCCGCTTCTCATTTATTCTGACGGACTCAATGAGGCAGAGAATAAACAGCAGGAACAGTTCGGTGACGATCGCTTATTAGCCGTACTGAACAATTCCACCTTCAGCAGTTCGCGTCAGGTCATTGAGAAACTGTTTGAAGAGGTGAATCGCCATCGCGACGGGGCAGAGCCTAACGACGACCTTACCATCATGTGCCTGAAAGTTAGTTAACTGAATCCATTATGCTTGCAAGTCATTATTATCAGGGAAAGATAGAAGCTGGTTGCGATGAGGCTGGTCGTGGTTGCTTGGCAGGCAGTGTCTATGCAGCAGCTGTCATCCTGCCAGAGAATTACCAGAACGAATTATTAAACGATTCGAAGCAACTGACAGAGAAGAAGCGATATCAGCTTCGCGACATTATCCAGCGCGATGCTATTGCATGGGCAGTAGGCATTGTTACCCCAGAGGAAATAGACAAGATAAATATCCTCAATGCCTCCATCCTTGCCATGCATCGGGCCCTTGACCAACTGAAGGTACGCCCGGAAGCCATTATAGTGGATGGCAATCGCTTTAAGCCCTATCGTGAATCAATAACCAATAACGATGAACCAAAAACCCTTCCCCACACCACCATTGTCAAGGGTGATGGCAAATACCTTTCTATTGCAGCAGCAAGTATCCTTGCCAAGACCTATCGTGACGATTATATGAACCAGTTGGCACAGGAGTATCCGCAATACGACTGGCTCTCGAACAAAGGCTATCCTACTAAGAAGCATCGTGAGGCCATCAAGCAATATGGCATCACCCCTTATCATCGCAAGAGCTATAACCTCTTAGGCGACGGACAGCTTTCATTCGACTTTTGAATAGCATCTAGATCCTAGGTATAAGTCTGGCTCTTAACGGTATTATTTGTAAATACAAGAAAACATTTGCCGATAGGCTTCTACCTTCTTGTCGAATGCCAAAGGATAGGCGCGTGAAGAAGAGGGGAGGCGCCACAAACTGATGGAAGACGGATGAGGGATGAGAACGGAGGTGTTGACCTTAGGAATTTCTGGGATGCCGAGCGAGGCGCAGATGGTTTCTGTGGCTTTCTCGCCCGTGGTAACGATAGCTTTGCAATGGGGCAGTTGTTGCAAGAGACTCGGGATATCCGTTGGTTCCACGACCTCGAGAAATTTGTCGGAGGCATTGTCCTGCAAGCGACGGATAGCCGTAGAGGTATCGAAGAAAGCAAGGCCCTTCTTTTGGCAGAAGGCCACAATCTCGTCAATCTTAAAACGCTTGGTCTCCAAGTCAACGAAATGATTCTTATCTCCAAAGAATATCTGGCCCTCAATGCGCCAGTGGTCGTTGATGAAATTAGGGTAGTAGAAGTCCATACACCACCGCTTGCGCTGGGGTGGAAAACTGCCCAAGAACAGCACCTTCGCATTCTCAGGTAGGAAGGGACGTAGTGGATGATATTCTACACCATCCTTACTACGGGCAATATTCTCTGTATTCAAATAGGAAGTCATCGTTTCTCCTTCGTAATTTGGGAGCAAAGATAAGAAAAAATCCCTGAATTCTGTATTGAAAACAGGGATTTTCTAAAAATGGAACTAAAGTCTATTTGTGTTGGAGATAGGCGTCTACCTTTGCGGCTGTCTGTTTGCCGCTAGCCATAGCACGCACCACGAGACTGGCACCATTAGCAGCATCGCCACATACAAATACGTTCTCAGCATACTGAGGATGCTCAGGCTTCAGGAATCCCATGGCCAGCAGTACCAGTTCGGCCTTGATGATTTCGGGCTTGCCCTTTTCAACCATGATGGGGCGACCGCCTTCGGGGTTTGGTTTCCAGTCTATTTCCTGAACCTTTACTCCTGTAAGCTTGCCGTTTTCGCCCAAGAACTCCAGGGTGTTGATGTTCCAGCGGCGTGTGCAACCTTCCTCGTGACTAGATGTGGTCTTGAGTGTGCGAGGCCAATTTGGCCATGGGTTCTGAGGATCCTCTGGCCCCTCAACAGGCTTAGGCATAATCTCTATCTGTGTTACACTCTTGCAACCCTGACGATGGGCTGTTCCGATACAGTCAGAACCTGTATCACCACCACCGATTACCAGCACATCCTTGCCCTTGGCGGTTACGCGATCATCCTTAGAGAACTCCATACCAGCTAATACTCGGTTCTGCTGTGACAGCATTTCGAGGGCAAAATGTACGCCTTTGAGTTCGCGGCCAGGAGCCTTCAGGTCGCGTGCTGTTGGTGTACCAGTAGATATCACTACAGCATCAAACTGCTTAGCAAATGCATCGTTCACCTCTACAGCCTCGCCATACTTAAACTCGATGCCCTCCTGCTCCAGCAGGGCGATACGACGATCGATGACGGCCTTATTGAGTTTGAAGTTGGGGATACCATATCGTAGCAATCCGCCTGCGGCTTCGTTTTTCTCGAATACTGTTACCTGATAGCCCTTCAGGTTCAGGTCGTTAGCTGCAGCAAGTCCGGCAGGACCAGCACCAATAACGGCCACCTTCTTACCATTACGAACGATGTCTGTATGAGGAGTGATAAATCCCTCCTGGAAGGCCATCTCTGTGATAGCAGCCTCGTCCTCGCGGTTGGTGGTTGGCTCGTGGTTAAAACGGTTCAGTACACAGGCCTTCTCGCACAATGCAGGACAGATACGACCTGTGAACTCAGGGAAGGGGTTGGTGCTGTTCAGCAGGCGATAAGCCAGTTCATAATCGCCTTTGTACAGGGCGTCGTTCCATTCTGGTGCTTTGTTACCCAGCGGACAGGCCCAGTGGCAGAAGGGCACGCCGCAATCCATACAGCGGCTTGCCTGCAGTTTACGTTCGCGAGTGTTGAGCGTCTGCTCTACCTCGCCAAAATCGTGGATTCTATCGTGAATCGGACGGTAACCCGCCTCCTGGCGGTGTATCTCTAAAAATGCTTTTGGATTTCCCATTTTTCTATTTATTTAATGGAACACGAAGAAACGAAGAAATGAAGTTTTATTCGCGAAGACCTTCGTATCTTAGTATCTTCGTGTTCAGTTAATAATCCCGTTGTATGTCGGCAATCTTCTCGTGCAGTCTCGCCATCTTTTCTTCCTCGAGTACGCGCTTGTATTCGATAGGCACTACCTGGATGAAGTCCTCGATGTAGCGGTGCCAGTCGTCGAGCATACGACCTGCGAGGGTCGAACCCGTATGCAGGTAATGCTGGCGGATGAGTTCCAGCAACTCCTTGCGCGAAACAGAGTCCTCTACCAGCGAGAGTTCAACCATATCCATATTGCAGAAGTAGTCGAAGGTGTGGTCAGGGTCGTAGACGTATGCCACACCACCACTCATACCAGCGGCAAAGTTGCGTCCTGTTTTGCCCAGCACTACCACACGTCCGCCAGTCATGTACTCGCAGCAGTGGTCGCCTGCACCCTCAATCACAGCGATGGCACCCGAGTTACGCACTCCGAAGCGCTCGCCTACCTTACCATTTATATAGAGTTCGCCCGATGTAGCACCGTAAAGTCCAGTGTTACCTGCGATAATGTTATCCTCGGCCTTAAACTCGTCGCTGCGACGGGCTGGAGGCAGAATAGAGATGCGACCACCAGAGAGACCCTTTCCGAAATAGTCGTTGGTCTCGCCTTCGAGGCGCAGGTCCAGTCCGCGAACGGCAAAGGCGCCAAAACTCTGACCTGCCGAGCCCTTGAACTTAATCTTGATGGTTCCGTCGGGCAGTCCTTCCTCACCGTACTTCTGGGCAATCGCACCACTCAGCATGGTACCCACGGCGCGGTCGGTATTCTTGATAGCATAGTCGAGTGTTATCTCCTCCTGACTATCGATAGCTTTCTGAGCAGCCTTGATTATCTCCTCATCCTTCACGCCGCTAACCTTTGTAAATGCACCACGATCCCAGTAGAGAGCCTTGTCTGTCTCAGGCTTGTGCAGCAGACGTGCAAAGTCGATGGTCTTCTGCTTATCAGTAGCGTTGGTAGTGTCAACCTCGATAAGCTCTGTGTGACCAATAATCTCCTTAAGACTGTGAACACCAATCTCACTGAGGTATTCGCGAACCTGCTCAGCCAGGAAGGTGAAGAAGTTCACCACGTACTCTGCTCTTCCCTCGAAGTGCTTACGCAGTTCTGGATTCTGGGTAGCCACACCCATCGGACAGGTATTGGTATTACACTTACGCATCATTACGCAGCCCAGTACAATCAGGGGCAGTGTACCAAACGAGAACTCATCGGCACCAAGCATGGCCATGATTATCACGTCTTTGGCAGTCTTTAGCTGTCCATCGGTCTGCAGGCGAACCTGGTTTCGCAGGCCGTTCATCACCAGTGTCTGCTGTGTCTCAGCCAGTCCGATTTCTGGCGAGATTCCTGCGAATCGCATACTTGATGCAGGCGATGCACCTGTACCACCTTCTGCACCACTGATTACTATCAGGTCAGCCTTGGCCTTAGCCACACCAGCGGCAATGGTTCCTACGCCGCTCTCGGCTACCAGTTTCACGCTGACTGCAGCTGTGGGGTTGATATTCTTCAGGTCGAAGATGAGCTGTGCTAGGTCCTCGATACTGTAGATGTCGTGATGAGGTGGGGGAGAGATGAGCGAGATGCCAGGGATAGCGTTACGAGTTTTTGCGATTATCTCGTTAACCTTAAAGCCAGGCAGCTGTCCGCCCTCACCAGGCTTAGCACCTTGTGCCACCTTAATCTGTATCTCCTCAGCATTTACCAAGTATTCGGCTGTTACGCCAAAACGTCCAGATGCAATCTGTTTGGTCTTTGAGCTCAGGCTAACACCATCAACCTCTGAGTGATAGCGGGCATTATCCTCACCACCCTCACCAGTGTTACTGCGTGCACCCAGTTTGTTCATGGCTAGTGCCAAAGCCTCGTGGGCTTCGATGCTCAAAGCGCCGAACGACATAGCACCTGTTACGAAGTGCTTAACGATGCTCTCGACGGGCTCAACCTCGTCGATAGGAGTTGGTTTGGCAGCCTTCTTAAATCCAAAGAAGTCGCGGATAAAGATGGGGCTCTCCTTCTCGTCAACAATCTTTGCCCAATCCTTAAACTTATCGTAGTTGCCCTGACGGGTGGCCAACTGCAACTTAGCGATGGTCTCTGGGTTCCAGGCATGCTTGATACCATCCTTGCGCCAAGCAAACTGACCTTGATTCTGCAGCAGTGTCTGCTCCCTGGCAGCCTCGTGAAGTGCGATAGCATCGCGGGCAATCTCCTTCAGACCCACACCACCAATGGTGCTCACCTCGGTACCGAAGTAGCGGCGCAGCAGGTCTTCGCTCAGTCCGATGCTTTCGAAAATCTTCGCACCACGATAAGAGCGGATGGTAGAGATACCCATCTTCGACATAATCTTCTTCAGGCCCTTGTCCACCGCCTTAATGTAGTTCTTCTCGGCAGTAGCGTACTCCTCTTGGATCTTATGCTTCTTCACCAGATCATCCAGTACAGCGAACGTCATGTAAGGACACAGGGCACTGGCACCGTAGCCCAGCAACAGGGCGGCGTGCATCACCTCGCGAATCTCACCGCTCTCTACGATCAGGGCTGTTTGCACACGCTTACCTACGCTAATTAGGTAGTGGTGAACGGCTGAAACAGCCAACAGCGATGGGATGGCGGCGTGGGTCTCGTCCAGGTCGCGGTCGCTCAGAATAATGTAGTTTACACCCTCGTCTACACTGGCTTCGGCCTGATGGCACAGGTCGTCAAGCGCCTGGCGCAAGCCTTCCTCACCTTTCGCCATCTCAAACACGATAGGCAACTTCTTGGTGTTAAAGCCCTTATAGCGGATGTTACAAAGTATATCAAGTTGTGTGTTGGTTAAAACCGGCTGCGGCAAACGTACCATCTTACAGTTCGACGCATCGGGCGTCAAGATGTTCGTTCCTACGGCACCGATGTACTCCGTCAGGCTCATCACCAGTTCCTCGCGGATGGGGTCGATGGCAGGGTTGGTAACCTGCGCAAATTGCTGACGGAAGTAGTTGAACAGCACCTGTGGACGGTCGCTGATGACTGCCAATGGTGTATCGTTACCCATCGCGGCTACTGGCTCCTGTCCTGCTGTGGCCATTGGCACGATGGTTTTGTCGATATCCTCCTGACCGAAGCCGAAGGTCACCAACTTGCTTTGCAAGTCGCTCACGCCATTGTCCACCTTACGTCCGCTCTTCAGCTTCTCCAGCTGTACGCGGTTTTCGTTCAGCCACTCGCGATAAGGATGGGCTTTGGCCAACTTCTCCTTTATCTCGCCGTCGTAGTATATTTTACCTTCCTGGGTATCAATCAGCAGAATCTTACCTGGCTGCAATCGGCCCTTCGATACAACATCGCTTGGCTCGAAATCCATTACGCCAACCTCACTGGCTACCACCATCATGCCGCTCTTTGTAATGGTATAACGGCTTGGGCGCAGACCATTTCTGTCGAGCATACCGCCAGCATAGCGACCATCGCTGAACAGCAGTGCAGCAGGACCGTCCCAAGGCTCCATCAGGATAGAGTGATACTCGTAGAATGCCTTCAGATCCTCGCTGATAGGATTCTTGTCGTTAAAGCTCTCTGGTACCAGAATGGCCATCGCCTGAGGCAATGAGAGTCCGCTCAGCATCAAGAACTCGAACACGTTGTCCAGACTGGCTGAGTCGCTCATGCCGTCCTGTACTATTGGGCGTAGGTCCTTGATGTCGCCAAGAGCTTCGCTGTTAAGCACGCTCTCGCGAGCCTTCATCCAACCACGGTTACCACGAATGGTGTTGATCTCACCATTGTGGGCCAGCAGACGGAACGGCTGAGCCAACTTCCACTTTGGGAATGTGTTAGTGCTAAAACGAGAGTGTACCAGTGCCAATCCGCTCGTGAAGTAGTCGTTCGACAGATCAGGGAAGTAGCGGCGCAGCTGTCCGCTAGTCAGCATTCCCTTATAGATAATATTCTTGTTCGACAGCGAGCAGATATAGAAGTCCTCGTTGTCGATACGGTTTTCTATGCGCTTGCGTACCTTGTATAATATACGCTCGAACACTGGTACATCCTCGTCCGATATACCAGTCACAAAAATCTGCTTGATGTCAGGCTCCACTTCGCGGGCAGCCGCACCAAGCACCTCAGGATTAGTAGGCACAGTTCGCAAATGCATCAGCGTCAGTCCCTCGCGCTCTATCTCCTCGATCATCACACTCAAAATCTCCTGCTGGGCCTTCTCGTCTTTAGGCAGAAATACCAGTCCTGTACCATACTTACCCTTTTCAGGCACAGGAATGCCCTGCAACAGAATAAACTCGTGGGGTATCTGTACCATGATACCCGCACCATCACCGGTCTTGTCGCGTGTCTCGGCGCCACGATGCTCCATGTTTTCCAGCACCTTCAATGCATTGTCCACCAGTTCATGACTTTTTCCGCCATGGATATTAACCACCATACCCACGCCGCAAGCGTCGTGCTCATAGTCACTCTGGTAGAGTCCCTGAAAATGCTCCTTTTTTTGCGTTTGAAGTTTACATTTCATATTATCCTTACTTTAACTTAAAGTTTTTCTGATTTTGGCTGCAAAGGTAATATAATAAGAGGTGGTAGACAAACACTTGCTTACTTTTTAATCCATAAAGAATTGTATATTTGACACATTGTAACGAAATGCTATCTTTTTAAGTCAAAATGATAACAAAACGAAACGATTTGTGGCTAAAATAATTACAAAGTGTCATAATTGTAATGTTTTTACAAACAAAAAGGCGATATTTTGCATTTCTTTTTTTCAAAACGTCGTACCTTTGCGCCATCAAATATCAAATTGTAAGCAAACCACATTAAAAGAATTAGATTATGGAAGCTTTAAGATTTCAGGTTGTTGGTGAGGCATTCAAAAAGAAGCCCCTCGACGTAAAAACGCCCAGTGAGAGACCCGCAAAGTACTTTGGCAAAAAGGTCTTTAATCGTGAGAAGATGTACAAGTATCTTCCGAAGGATGTCTATGAGAAGATGATAGATGTAATGGACAATGGTGCACGATTGGATCGCACGGTTGCCGATGCAGTAGCTGCGGGAATGAAGCAGTGGGCAACAGAAAATGGTGTGACACACTATACGCACTGGTTCCAGCCATTGACCGAGGGTACTGCTGAGAAGCACGACTCGTTCATCGAACACGATGGTAAGGGTGGTATGGTAGAAGAGTTTACAGGAAAGTTGCTCGTTCAGCAGGAACCTGATGCTAGTTCGTTCCCTTCTGGCGGTATCCGTTCTACCTTTGAGGCTCGTGGCTATTCTGCATGGGATCCCACTTCTCCTGTATTCATTATCGATGACACACTCTGTATCCCTACCGTATTTATATCTTATAGCGGTGAGGCCCTTGACTATAAGGCACCTTTGCTGCGTGCCTTGCATGCTGTAAACGTAGCAGCTGTTGATGTTTGCCATTATTTCGATCCTGCCGTAAAAAAGGTAACTTCTAACCTTGGTTGGGAACAGGAGTATTTCTTGGTTGACGAAGGTCTTTATGCCGCCCGTCCTGACTTGTTGCTGACAGGTCGTACACTGATGGGACACGACTCAGCCAAGAATCAGCAGATGGATGACCACTACTTTGGCTCTATCCCTGAGCGTGTGGCAGCATTTATGCGTGAACTAGAAATTGAAGCACTTGAACTAGGTATTCCTTGTAAGACACGTCACAATGAGGTGGCTCCCAACCAGTTTGAGTTGGCACCCATCTTCGAGGAGACCAATCTGGCTGTAGATCACAATATGTTGTTGATGTCCGTGATGAAGCGTGTAGCACGCAAGCATGGTTTCCGTGTACTGCTGCATGAGAAGCCCTTTGCAGGCATTAACGGAAGCGGTAAGCACAACAACTGGAGTCTTTCAACAGACAATGGTGTGCTGCTGCATGCTCCTGGCAAGACCCCTGAGGCCAATCTGCGCTTTGCTACATTTATCGTAGAAACCCTGATGGGTGTTTACAAGCACAATGGATTGCTGAAAGCCTCTATTATGAGTGCTACCAACGCCCATCGTCTGGGCGCCAACGAGGCACCTCCTGCTATCGTCAGCTCGTTCCTTGGCAAGCAGGTCAGCGAACTCCTCGATCACATCGAGAAGGCCGACGTGGACGATATTCTCGCTATGGCAGGCAAGCAGGGATTGAAGATGGATATCCCAGAAATTCCTGAACTGTTGATTGATAATACCGATCGTAACCGCACCTCACCTTTCGCCTTCACGGGTAACCGCTTCGAATTCCGTGCTGTGGGTTCTGAGGCTAACTGTGCCAGCGCTATGATTGCTTTGAACTCGGCTGTAGCTGAAGCTTTGGTTGACTTTAAGAAGCGTGTGGATGCTCGCATTCCAGAACTCGAAAAGAAACTGGCGGGTACAGAACATAGCGCTACGTTCCATGCAATCATCGATGTATTGCGCGAAGATATCAAGACCTGTAAGCCCATCCGATTTGATGGAAATGGCTATTCAGACGAGTGGGTGGCTGAGGCAGAAAAGCGTGGGCTGGATGTTGAGAAGAGCTGTCCAAAGATCTTCGAGCGCTATCTCGATGAGGCTAGCATCAAGATGTTCGAGAGTCTGGGCGTCATGACCAAGAAAGAACTCGAGGCTCGTAATGAGGTGAAGTGGGAAACCTATACCAAGAAGATTCAGATTGAAGCCCGAGTATTAGGCGATTTGTCAATGAATCATATCATCCCTGTGGCTACCCGTTATCAGAGCGAACTGCTCACCAACCTGAACCACATGGCAGTGGTATTTCCTATCGATACGGCTGACAAGCTCTCTGCTCGTAACAAGAAGATTATCCAGGAGATTTCCGAGCGCACCAGTGCTATTGAGAAAGGTGTTGAGGAACTTGTCAACGCTCGTAAGAAGGCCAATAAGATAGAAGATGAGCACGAAAAAGCCATAGCCTATCATGATGAGGTTGAACCATATCTCGATACCATCCGCTATCAGATTGACAAACTTGAACTGATAGTAGATGATGCCCTTTGGCCATTACCAAAATATAGAGAGCTGCTATTCATAAGATAAGTTTGAAGTTTGCAGAAAGGTGGAGACTACCCGTGAGAGTAGCTCCACCTAATTTTTTTGTACCTAAACAAAGTGTCTTAATCAGTATTTACTTCTTTTCCAATTCTTTCTTTCGTTCTGCGCCAAACTCTGGTGAAACATAGTTATAGAGACTGCTGCACACCTCAGCAGAGAATTTCTGTCCACACGCGATAAGGCTGTCCCACTGTGTTTCTGAAAGACCTTGTTCTATATGGTTACGTGTGATACCATTGGCAATCAGACCATAGAGGAAACCTGCATTGAAGTTGTCGCCAGCTCCAACGGTGCTTACTGTCTGAATAGGTGTTACGGGATATTGCTTGCTCAGGCCGTTGTCACCACGAAGTTCAATAGGATCGCCTGCTTGTGTATAGATAAACTTCTTCGTATAGAACGAGATCTGTGTGCGATAAACCACGTCAGGATTATCTTTTTTGAACAGAATCTGGAAATCTTCCTTAGACCCCCTGACGATATCAGCCAGTTCAAAGTTCTCCAGCAGGTTAGAAGTTAACTTGATTACCTCATGTTGGTGAGAGGCACGGAAGTTGACATCATAATAGAGGATGGCTCCTCGCTGGTGAGCATATTCCAAGAAAGCCTTCACTTGAGGACGAATAACAGGGTTCAGTGCATAATACGATCCGAACACTACCAAATCGTCAGGCTGTACGCTAGGATAGGTAAAGTCAAGTCGATCCTTGGGATGATCCTTATAGAAGATATATTCAGCATCATTCTTGTCGTTGAGGAAAGCTAACGATAGTGGTGACTTAGAGTCTGGATAAACGCTCACACTATCGGCATTGCAGCCGTTATCACGCAGAAACTGGATGATGGTCTGCCCCACACGGTCGTTGCCCGTCTCGCTGATAAAACTGGTTGGCACACCTGAGCGAGCCAGTGAGATAATAGCATTAAAAGTACTACCACCAGGCAGTGCCTGTATGGGCTGATTATTGCGGAAGATAATGTCCAGTACGGTTTCTCCTATTCCAATAACTTTTCGCATAACGATATATTTTTCCTGCAAAGTTACAACTATTTTTTAAAAATGCGTTAACTTTGCACACAATTATGACGAATTATAATACAACGACGCTTAGCAATGGTCTGCGTGTCATTCATCTACCTTCTACTTCACCCGTAGTCTATTGTGGCATTGGCATCAATGCTGGTGCGCGCCAAGAGGGTGAAGGCGAGGAGGGTGTAGCTCACTTCTGTGAACATGTCACCTTCAAAGGGACCCAGCGGCGCTCGGCACTTCAGATACTGAACTGTCTGGAGAGTGTGGGTGGCGACCTGAATGCGTTTACAAATAAGGAAGATACCATTTTCTATGCAGCCATCTTGAAAGAACATTTGAGTAGGGCTGTCGATTTATTGACGGACATAGTCTTTAACAGCGAATATCCAGAACAGGAGATAACCCACGAAGTGGATGTTATTTGCGATGAGATCGAGAGTTATAATGATTCTCCTGCAGAACTTATTTACGATGAATTCGAGAATAAGTTGTTTAGTGGCCATCCTCTTGGACATAATATATTAGGTACGCGCGAGCGAGTACAAGGTTTTACCTCAGCACACGCCCGTCGTTTTACCTCCCGTTATTATCGTCCTGACAATGCTATTTTCTTTGCTTATGGTGATGTTAACTTCTCCTTGTTGGTAAGAATGCTGGAGTCACGACTAAAGGATGTTTTGGTAGATCATCTGGTTACTACTAATGACAATGCGCCTATTACTCCCATTAGTCAGCCTTCCGCTTTGGAAATTCACCATCAGGCTCATGTCATGTTAGGGAGTCGTACCTTCGGCTATAACGATGAGCGTCGTTTACCCCTTTACCTCTTGAATAATATTCTTGGTGGTCCTGGCATGAATGCCCGTTTAAACCTCTCCCTTCGCGAACGTCATGGTTTGGTATATACTGTCGAAAGTTCAATGGCCAGTTATAGTGATACAGGTTGCTGGTCAGTTTATTTCGGGTGCGACCATCATGATGTCAAACGATGTATTAGATTGGTGCATTATGAATTGGACCGTATCATGCAGCATCCGCTTAGTGAGCGTCAACTGACTACTGCCAAGCGCCAATTGAAGGGACAGATTGTTATTGCTTGTGATAATCGCGAACAGTATACCTTGGACTTTGCCAAGAACTTCCTGCATTATGGACGGGAACGAAATATTGATGACTTGTTGCAACGTATCGACGCCATTACAGCTCCCCAAATACAAGATGTGGCCCAAAGCGTATTTGCTCCAAGCCATATGCAGACCTTAATTCTTTAGGGGATTAGACGCAAGCCTTTAATTGTTGGCGCACCGTCTTACGTGCAACGCCAAGACGGTTCTCTACTTGCTTATAGGGTAATGACAATTGCTGGGAAATCTCACTCACCTTCATGCCATTGTAGATATGCAAGCGATAAACGGTGCGACATTCTTCAGAAAGACGAGCCAGCGAGTGCTCCATGCGTTCTATGAGTTGCTGGGCTGAGATAACCGATTCCATTTCCATGGTGGAATCGGATTTTTTAATGTAATGCTCGTATTCTTCGTAAACCCTACGCTTGCGATAATAGTCGGCAACGGCATGGCGTGCCAATGTATAAACCAAGCATGGAAGAATTTGCTCAGTAAGGAGTCGATGCCTGTCAAGCAGACGTAGGAACAGGTCTTGCACCATGTCCTGCGCTGCTTCGACATCTTTAGTACGCATCGCAATGAAATAGACTATTTCATCACGATGCTGGGTATAATAGTTTGATAAAAGTTGTTTATCACTCATTCACCACTTTGATGCTTCGCATCGAGATTGTTTACGTTCGAAAATGAAAATCCACTTTCATTTTACTCACTCATTCACAACCTTCTTGATGGTTCCATCCTCGTTATAGAACAACTGCTGCACCTTCAGTGAGCGTAGGTGAGTGATGTCGTTCGAGGGAACACAGTCGTGATAACACAGGTACCACTGACCTTTGAACTCTACGATAGAGTGGTGGGTTGTCCAACCTACTACTGGATCAAGGATAACTCCCTGATAGGTAAACGGTCCATAAGGATTATCTCCAATGGCATAGCACAGGAAGTGGCTGTCACCTGTAGAGTAGGAGAAATAATACTTTCCGTTGTATTTATGCATCCAAGAAGCCTCAAAGAAGCGGTGTGGATCACCAGCCTTTAAAGGCTCACCATTCTTGTCGAGGATGATAACGGGACGTGGAGCCTCTGCAAACTGCATCACATCGTCACTCATGCGAACCACGCAGCTGGGGAGAGCAGGAGCATCAGCATGGGCAAAGAGCTGTGTCTTCTTATCAGGAGCAGGACCTACATCTACTGAACCTGCAGGACTAATGGGGTTGATATGCTCAGAAGGCTTCTCAGGCTTGATATGCTGAATGGGTCTGTACCATTGCAGTTGACCACCCCAGAGGCCTCCGAAGTAAGTATAAATTTGTCCATCGTCATCCTTGAACACGCAAGGGTCTATAGAGAAGGAACCACGAATAGGCATAGCTTGTGGTGTGAAAGGTCCTTCAGGTTTGTCAGCTACAGCTACACCCAGATGGAATACGCCATTATAGTCTTTGGCAGAGAAAATCAGGTAGTATTTGCCATTCTTCTCTACGCAGTCGTTGTCCCACATCTGCTTTTCAGCCCAGGGCACATCTTTCACGTCGAGTATCACACCATGATCCGTTACAGGACCGTTTTCAATATCGTCCCATGAAAGCACATGATAGTCTTTCATCTGGAAGTGACCACCATCATCGTCGAAGGCTGCTCCAGCCTCCCAGTCGTGTGATGGGTAGATATACAGTTTACCGTTAAACACATTGGCTGAAGGATCAGCCATATAATCATCGGGGAAAAGATAACGTGGTTTCATACGTATTTTATTTAAAGATGTTAATAATCTTGTTGACAATAGGTTTCTCCTCGTAGTTGCGGTCGAAGAGCAGAGGATAGTTCGTACGTCCGGCAATAGGCCATCCGTTGAGCCATGAGTTCTCATCGCAAACGCCCCACAAGGTAATGCGACCAATCTGGGAACGATGCTTATAGTATATTTTGAATAAATCAAGCCAACGCTTGTCCAGTTCCTGCTGTCTGTCTTTAGGAAGTCCTTTGGGATAAGGATTGTATTTCTGCTGCAACTCGAAGTTCTGGGCGATATCAGCACCACCAAAACCTTCTGGGTTAGGCAGTACGTTGATGTCAAGCTCAGTAATCAGTACCTTTACACCACAAGCAGCGAAGGCATCAATGCTCTTCTCATATTCAGTCAAGTCAGGATAATCCAGCCCGTTATGGCTTTGCATACCCACTCCGTCAATGCGAATACCTTTCGCTTTCAGGTTCTTAACCAGTTGGCAAACAGCCTCGCGCTTCTTGGCACCAGCCATTGAATAGTCATTGTAATACAGCTCTGCATCAGGGTCAGCCTCATGAGCAGCACGGAAAGCTATCTCGATGAACTCCTCGCCCAGCAGATTATAATAAGGTGACTTGCGGAAAGAGCCGTCGTCCATAATGGCCTCGTTGACAACATCCCAGCCAAAGACTTGTCCTTTGAAGTGACCTACCACCGTCTTGATGTGTTTGATGAGTCGCTCTTTCAGCACTTCTTTTGAAACGGGGCTGGCTGTATAACCATTGGTAAACCACCAATCGGGGGCTTGTGAGTGCCAAACCAGACAGTGTCCATTTACCTTCAGGTTCAACTTCTGACAATAGTTAATGAACTTGTCGGCTACACGGAAATCGAAGATGCCCTCTGCAGGAGCCAACACTTCAGGCTTCATGCAGTTCTCGGCTACAGCGCAGTTGAAGTGTTTTGCTAATACGGCATCAGCCTTGGGCACTTGTCCGTCGCTCTGCCACTGGTTTACAGCTGCACCAACGAGGCAGTACTTACCTACAGCTTCTCGCAAGCTCTGCGCAAGCACTGTCTCAGATGCGAAAACTACTAATACTAATATTACTAACCTTAAAAACTTCATATTTCAATCAATGATTTCTCTTTTCAATTTCCATGTTTATCTTATCGATTACCTCATCGGTCAACTCGTACTTAGAGATAATGAACATAGCCAGACCCAGCAACAAAGCAGGAATGACACATACCAGCCAGAGAATACCCTGTTCGGCAAATGGAGTCTGGGCAGTAGCCTTGGCGTTGAAACCTACATAGGCCAGTACCAATCCAGGAACCACACCACCCAAAGCCATACCAGCCTTGAAGAAGATGCCCGTCAGGGCGTTCACGATACCAGAGATGCGCTTGCCCGTGGTGTACTCGCCAAAAGAGATGACCTCAGGAACCAAAGCCCACATGTATCCTGTGGCTACAATCACACCTGTAGACTTAATAAACTGTGCTACATAGACAATCCACATCTGCGACTTCAACGAAGGAACAACGCTGACCACATAGAGGATAGCCATACCGATAATAGCAATCGTCAGGAAGATGTTGAACATGCCACGCTTGCCCACCTTCTTCTTGATAGCAGGAACCATAGGCATGAAGATAAAGGCAGGAACGGAACCCAGTCCCATGAAGATGGCCAACTGGTCGCTGGTAGCTGATAGATTACAGGTCATATAGTAAGAACCAGCAGCATTACCTACTGACATCATGGCAAAGGCTGTGATGAAGAAGAAGGCCAGGATGCGCAAGGGACGGTTGCGAACAAACTCAGTCCACAGGTCTGACACCTTCACATCGTCCATATCCTTTTCGTCCATTACCACACGCTCCTTAGTCTGTGTGAAACAGAAGATGAGCAACAACATACCAACTATTGCATAGATGCCCATTGTGGTAAACCATGCACTCGCAGCGTCTGGGGTGTTGATGATGGCTTCGCCCTCTGCATCCTTAGGAGCAAAGAGTGCTACTACCAAGGGAATACCAGAAGCCACACACAATCCACCAACGTTTGCCAAGAACATACGTACAGAGGTCAATGTGGTGATCTCGTCTGTATCGCGAGTCAGCGAAGAGTTCAGGGCGCCATAAGGCACATTGATTAAGGTATAGAGCATGGACATGCCCACATAAGTGATATATGCATATACCAATGAAGGAGCAAAGCCGTTCCAGAAACACAGGATGGCAAAGCCCGTCAAGGGAATACCTCCTAAAACGAGATAAGAACGATACTTACCCAACTTTGGATTGTGCTTGTCTACATAAGTTCCTACCAAGGGGTCCCAAAGTACGTCAACCAGACGGACTACGAGGAACATGGTTGCAGCATCAGCTGGGTCCAGACCATAAATGTTGGTGTAGAAGAACAGCAGATACATGCTGATGGTCTGGTAGATAAGGTTTTGAGCCAAGTCGCCTGAGCCGAAGCCGAAGCGCTGCAGCCAGGAAAGTTTGTAGAAGCCTTTTGCTTCTGTTGATTCATTTGTTGCCATAATGTTATTGGTTTTAATTTCTGGTGCAAAGTTACTATGTTCTGATGAAATGGATGTTTTTTATTGTATCAAAAACTACTTTTTTTGTAGCATAAATAAAGAAATATGTGTTTTTTGCTGTTTATTTGCGCATTTTTCCCTACTTTTGCAACAAAACCGAATAAAGCATTGACTATGAAACGAAAACTCGTAATGCTACTATCCGTTGTCGCTTGTTTCCTGACAACAGAAGCGAAAGTGCAACTCCCACAAATGTTCCAGTCGGGCATGGTGCTCCAACGTGGAAAACCTATTCCTGTTTGGGGAAAGGCTGACCCTCGTGAAAAGATTATCATTCGCTGGCAGAAGCGTCAGTATGCCACTGTGGCTGATGCTGACGGACGTTGGCGTATCGACCTGCCCAAGATGAAAGCTGGTGGACCTTTCACAATGATGGTGGGCGACGTGGTGTTGACGGATGTATTGGTGGGCGATGTGTGGCTCTGTTCTGGTCAGTCGAATGTAGACGTTACCATTGAGCGTGTTTACCCTCAATATACCGATGAAATCGACCATTTTGACAACAACGAGGTGCGTTTGTTCCGTGTTCCCAATACCACAGACACCCATGGTGTTCGTGAGGATATCCAGCCTACCAAGTGGAAGCCGTTGACTAAGGAGAATGCTTGGGGCTTCTCTGCCTTGGGTTCTTTCCTGGGACTTCGCATGCAGAAACAGACGGGTGTTCCTCAGGGCATCATCGTCAATAGTTGGGGTGGAACACCCATTGAGGCTTGGATTTCTGCTGATTCCTTGCAGGGCGACTATCCTCAATTGGTTCAAAAGACCAAGCTCTTTCAGAACGATAACTATGTAAAGGCACAAGCGCAGGCTAACAACGAGGCTTCGCAACAATGGCAGAAGTTGTTGGATGCCAGCGACCCTTGTGATTCTTACAAAACTGCCCAATTCAACGACAACGATTGGCAGATTATCAACCAAAACGATTGGACTTGGCGAGGCATCGGCAGTGTTTGGCTTCGTCAGCATATATATATAGATAAGGTACACGCGGGAAAGCCTGCCCGTCTCTTGTTGGGAACGCTTTTCGATCATGATATTACTTATCTGAATGGCAAGGAGATTGGTCATACCTATTACCAGTATCCTCCTCGTCGCTACGATATCCCTGAGGGATTGCTCCAGGAGGGCGACAATGTCATTGCCATCCGTTTCATCAACAAGTATGGTGCAGTTCACTTCATTCCCCAGAAACCGTATCTCCTGGCCTTTGGCGACGACCGTTTCTCGCAGAACCCCATGCCTAAGGATGTTCTTCCGCTCAGTCCACAGTGGAAGATGCATTTGGGTGCCGAGATGCCTTCTTGTCCCAGTGGCGATGTGTCTTTGCAGAATCTTCCCACCACACTTTATAATGCTGTTGTCTATCCTTTGACTCCTTTTGCCATCAGTGGTATTGTGTGGTATCAGGGCGAATCGAACACAGGAAATCCAGCTCCCTATGCCAACTATCTGAAGAAGATGATGGGCAATTGGCGCACGTTATGGAAGGAGCCAACCTTGCCTTTCTGCATCGTTCAGTTGGCTAACCACGATGGGCGCCAGCAGACTGGATTCCCCCAGCCTCTTGTTTATCCTGCCCAACCCGTTAACAGCAATTGGGCTCAGTTGCGTGAGGCCCAGCGCTTGGTGGCTCAGGCTGACCCCTATGCTGAGTTGGCGTGCATCATCGACCTTGGTGAAACCGTTGATATTCATCCTTTGCGTAAGAAAGAGGTAGCTGAGCGCGTAGCTCTTTGCATGGACCGTCTGGTTTATCATCAGAAGGTGGAGCTATTCCCACAGATTGTTAACTCTTCCGTTCAAGGCACAGATATCACGCTGACTTTCGACCAACCCCTTCGCCCTGTTTCTGCTAATGAGTTGGAAGTTGCTGGTGTCGATGGGCGTTTTGTCAATGCTGAGGCTATCGTTGATGGTAAAGTGGTTACCATTAAATCACCCGTTTCATCACCTAAGAAGCTTCGCTACGCATGGAAGGACGACCCACAGCGGGCCAACATTTATGGCACCAATGGACTCCCTGTCGCTCCGTTCGAAACTAATTTGTAGTCCGTAGGCTTCGGACTCTCAGTCCGTCCCGTTCGGACTGGCAGTCCGTAAGGACGGACTAATGACAAATAAACCTAAGGAGGTTTTGCTCTTTTTTCAAGGAAAGTACCAATAATATTTGGTGCTTTCTTTGTTTTTCAGTACTTTTGCGTGCAGAAAACAGATAACCATGCGACAAATACTTATCATCTTATCAATGTTTTGCGTCTTTGTTGGCAGGGCGCAGGATGTAAGCGTGACGTCATTTTCACTTGATGAGTTTGACTTGACAGCTAATGTACAAGGAACTGCTGTGAGCGATCAGAACGGGGAAAAGTGTGCATTAATAAAGATTTTCACCACTGCTACGGGGTTCACCTATGAAGTGGGAATCCTTGGCATTGTCAAGACAGAGCAGCATACGGGCGAGATATGGGTCTATGTGCCTCATGGAGTGAAACGTATCAAGATGAACCATCAGCAATATGGCATGGTGGAGTATTTCTTCCCAATGCCCTTGGAGAGTGCTCGCACCTACCGGATGGTGCTCAAGACACCCAAACCCGTTATCAAGGACAGTGTGGTTATCCGCTATCAAGATGCTGAGGTGGAGTCTGCCACTACTCTTACAGTAAGAGTGGGAAAGATAAGCTTCGATATGATTAAGGTGGAAGGTGGCACTTTCACCATGGGCGCCACACCGGAACAGAAGGGAGAGGCTCGAAAAGACGAGAAACCTGCACATCAGGTGACGCTGAGCAATTTCCTGATAGGAGAGACAGAAGTGACGCAGACATTATGGAGAGAAGTAATGGGCTCGAATCCCTCAGGATATAAGGGCAGCGATCTGCCTGTCACCAATATTACTTGGGACGATTGCCATGAATTTATCAAGAAGCTGAACGAGCGAACGGGCAAGACATTCCGCTTGCCCACAGAGGCAGAATGGGAGTATGCAGCACGTGGTGGCAAGGGTTCGCAAGGCTATATATTCAGTGGTAGCAATGCCGTGTTAGACGTTGCTTGGCATAATAAGGACTCCAACAGAGACAAACACAACGGCCCGTATGCCATCAAATCGAAAGACCCCAACGAACTGGGTATTTACGATATGTCTGGCAATGTCAATGAATGGTGCTCTGACTGGTTTGGCGATTACACCAAGGAGGCACAGACCAATCCGCAAGGTCCTGCAAGTGGCCAAGAGCGTGTATATCGTGGTGGCAGTTGGTGGTATTATGGAAAGTCGTGTCGTGTGTCACGACGCAACTCTGGTAAACCAGAGACCAAGAGTGCAATGGTAGGCCTACGCCTTGCTATGTCAGCAAATCAATAAACCGATCAAGATGGAGCAACTACTGCACTACTGCTGGAAACATAAGATGTGGCCACTGAAAGGGTTGGAAACCACTGACGGAAGGGTGGTGGAAGTGCTGGACCCTGGGCTACATAACAGAAATGCCGGACCAGACTTCTTCAACTCCAAGGTGAAGATAAATGGAACGCTGTGGGTGGGCAATGTCGAGATACATGACAAGTCGAGCGATTGGTATCTGCATGGACACGACAAGGATGCACATTATAATAATGTGGTGCTGCATGTGGTGGGCGTTGCCGATCGTGATGTACAGACGCAGGAGGGAAACTTTGTACCACAAATGGTGTTGCTTGTGCCTGAGCATGTTCGCGAGAACTATGCAGAACTGCTTCGGACGGACGCTTATCCTCCCTGCTATCGTATCATTCCCAACCTGACAAGTCTGATGGTGCATTCGTGGATGGCTGCTTTGCAGACGGAACGACTGGAACAGAAAACGGTAGCGATAGAAGAGCGAGCCCAAAAGGCGGGTGGGTCGTGGGAAGATGCTTTCTTCATAACCCTTGCTCGCAACTATGGCTTTGGCATCAATGGCGACGCCTTTGAGGAGTGGGCACGCCATATCCCCTTGCAGGCTGTAGGCAAGCATCGCGATGACTTGTTCCAGATAGAGGCTATCTTCATGGGACAGGCTGGATTGTTGGAACTGGATGCCATTCCTGAGCGCTATCAAAAGGATGCATTGAACGAAGGCTACTTTGCCAAGTTGCGCAATGAGTATCAGTATTTGGCGCATAAGTTCTCGTTGAAACCGATGGATTCAAAGCTCTGGCGATTCCTGAGACTTCGTCCGCAGAACTTCCCTCACATCCGCATTTCGCAATTGGCCAACCTCTATTATCAGCGAAAGATATCGCTGTCGGCATTGGCTGATTGCACGGATATGACAGCTATGGCTAACCTATTGCAGACACAGGTGACACCTTATTGGGAAACGCACTACACGTTTGGCTCAGAGAGTGTCCGTAACATGAAACACTTGTCGCCAGCTTCCATCAATCTGCTTATCATCAATACAGGAGTGCCCATGTTGTTTGCCTACGGTCGCCATACGATGAAGGAAGAATTGTGCGATCGTGCCTTCGATTTCCTGGAACAATTAAAGGCAGAGAACAACCACATTATCCGCATGTGGCAGGAAGTTGGGTTGGAGGTAAAGTCGGCAGGCGATTCGCAGGCGCTGATACAACTGAAACGGGAATATTGCGACAAGCGCGATTGTCTGCGTTGTCGCATAGGATATGAATACCTTAAAAAAGTGAACAGTGAAAAGTGAACAATGAAGAGATATGAGAAAGTACATTTTTGAAGCAAGAATGGAGGTGCGCGACTATGAGTGCGACATTGAAGGTATTGTGAATAATGCCAACTACCTGCATTACACAGAGCATACGCGCCATCTGTTTTTGAAGAAGTGTGGATTGAGTTTTGCTGAGATGCACGAAAAGGGTGTTGATGCTGTGGTAGCCCGTATGCAATTGGAGTATAAGGCTCCGTTGCGTTGCGACGATGAGTTTATCTCTCGCCTTTGGTTAGAGAAAGACGGTTTTAAGTACATCTTCCATCAGGATATCTATCGTGCTTCCGATGAGGCTATCTGTTTCAAGGGGAAAATCATGCTGGTATGTCTGATTAACGGACGATTGGGTGAGAGTGAGGACTACAATCGTGCCTTTGCACCTTATTTATAATATATGGACGAAGAAATATACTATACCATTGCACTGACCCGAATGACGGGCTTTAATCAGGCTATGGCTCTGCAACTCTATCAGTCGCTAGGTGGGGGAAAGGCTGTCTATGAACAGCGTCAAGACCTGGGCAATTGGGACGAGGCTCTGCGCAGGGCTGCTGCTGAGATGGAGTTCATCGAGAAAAACGGCATCAAGGCCATGACCTTGCAGGACGCAGATTATCCCCAGCGACTGAAGGAATGTCCTGATGCGCCCATCATCCTGTTTTATAAGGGTGAGGCAGATTTGAATCAGCGTCGAATCATCAACATCGTGGGTACTCGTCAATGTACCACGTATGGACAGGATATGGTGAGACGACTGATTGATGATTTGCGAACGATGTGCCCTGATGTGCTGATAGTCAGTGGACTGGCTTATGGCATCGATATCTGTGCCCATCGTCAAGCCTTGGCTGATGGCTTTGAGACAGTTGGCGTATTGGCTCACGGTTTGGATCAGATTTATCCACACCACCATCGTGATACTGCCGTTGAAATGGTGAAAAAGGGTGGATTGCTAACGGAGTATATGTCGCAGACACAGGCCTTGCCCAACAACTTCAGACAAAGAAATCGCATTGTGGCAGGTATGTCGGACGCCACTATCCTGGTGGAGAGTGCCTATAAGGGTGGAGGACTGATAACCTGCAGAATAGCTCAGGAGTATGGTCGTGATGTGTTTGCCTTCCCTGGTGCTGTGGGTATGCCTTTCTCAGAGGGTTGCAATCGGATGATTCGTAGTAATACGGCAGCTTTAATCACCTCCGCTCAAGACCTTGTGGAGTCGATGGGATGGGAGACGATAGCACAAAAACCAGAGGCTGTGGAGCGCCAATTGTTCCCAGACCTGACGGAAGAGGAGCAGAAAGTGGTGGATTTGCTCCAACAAACTAACGACCTGCAGTTAAATCTGATTAGTGTGAAGGCAAATATTCCCATCGGACAGCTGACTGCTTCACTCTTCTCGTTGGAGATGAAGGGAGTGGTGAAGCCAATGGCTGGAGGAACGTACCATTTACTAAAGTGATAAGTGAAAAGTGAATAATACAATGAGACTTAAACTGCTAACTCTGATGGCGCTGATGTCGATAGGCATTCAGGCATCAACAACGCTTCCGTTGCAAGGAACCGTTATCAAACCAACTAACAAAAACATTCAGTATGTGGGACGCATTTGTTTCGACAACCCTGAGCGCCCCCGTTTTACCTTCCCTGGAACGCAAATCAATGCACGATTTACAGGAACCAGTCTGAAACTATGGGCAAAACCTCAGAGTGGCTACTTCATGGCACAGATTGATGAAGCTGAACCTTTCAAGGTGGCTTTCATGGGACAGAGAGATTCGGTAGTGACTTTGGCCACAGCTCTGTCTCAGGGTGAACATACCATCCAACTGATGTATGTTGTTGAAGGCTATGAGTTGAAGCCCGACTTCCGAGGCTTTATCCTCGACAAGGATGCTCATTTGTTACCACCACCTGAATTGCCTGAACGTACCATCGAGTTTATTGGCAACAGCATTACATGTGGCTATGGCAACGAAGCCATAGTGGCTAGCGATCCATTTGAGTATGAGACGGAGAATCACTATCTGACCTATGCTCAACTGACTTGTCGCGCCTTAGGGGCTTATGCTCATGTGGTGGCTCGCAGTGGTATTGGTGTCTATCGCAGCTATGGTGGACCGAAAACGGGTACACCAGAGAATGTGATGACAACGGAATATGAATACACCAACCTGTACGACCGCTCGGAGAAATGGGATTTCTCGCGCTATCAGCCACAATTGGTGTGCATCAACTTAGGCACCAATGACCTCTCGACGAATAATTACGATGTGAAACGGTTGAAAGCTGCCTATAAGCAGTTCTTGACCCAGGTGCGAAACCATTATCCAAAGGCAAAGATTGTCTTCCTCTGTGGCTCTATGCTGAACGGTAAGGAGTTGGAGATTGCCAAGAAAACGATGGATGAGGTAGTGCAAGAGGCTCATCAGAAGGGTGACAAAGAGGTTTATCGCTTTGATTTCACTCCACAAACAGGAGCCTTGAAGTTGGGTGCAGACTATCATCCCAGCATTTGGCAACACCAACTGATGGCTGCTGAGTTGACAGCCTATCTGCGCTCACTGATGCAGTGGTTCTAAGCGCAATCGTTCGCGACACTTCTCAAGGATGGCCAACAGGTCATCCTTTTTCTCTGCCCTAAGCATGGCGATACGCATCTCACGGAAATTGGGAATGCCCTTGAAAACAGGAGAAGCAGCCAAGTGGCGACGTGTATGCAGAATGCCGCAGAGTTCGGCAGACTTCCCTTTGGAGCGCATCTCCTCCGTATCGCAGCGTTCAATGTTGATGCGAAGCTGTTCTTCCAGAACGTCTATCTTTTCGTCCAGCGTCAGTTCCTTACGACTGAATATCCAAGGACAACCAAAAGTGGCACGTCCTATCATCACAGCATCTACACCATATGTATCGAAAGCACGGTCAGCATCGCTAAGTGACTTGATATCACCATTGCCGATAATAGGAATATGTATATGAGGGTTGCGTTTTACTTCACCAATCAGTGTCCAGTCGGCTTCGCCAGTGTACATCTGACTACGAGTACGACCATGAATGGTGAGTGCCTTGATGCCGCAATCCTGCAATTGTTCAGCTAAAGTGGTGATGATGAGTTGTTCGTGATTCCATCCCAAGCGCGTCTTTACCGTTACTGGAAGACTGACAGCATCAACAACCTTCTGGGTAATCTCCAACATCTTGGGAATGTTCTGAAGCATACCAGCACCGGCTCCCTTGCCAGCTACCTTCTTGACAGGACAACCAAAGTTCAGGTCTATCACGTCTGGACCAGCTTGTTCCACCATCTTGGCAGCTTCTACCATTGCATCGATGTCACGACCATAAATCTGAATGCCTACAGGGCGCTCCTCGTCAGCAATCGTCAACTTGTTCACCGTCGATTTTACATCACGAACCAAGGCTTCTGCACTGACAAACTCAGTATAGACCATAGAGGCTCCAAACCGCTTGCATAGTAGTCGGAAACCAATGTCTGTCACATCCTCCATAGGGGCCAGAAAGATGGGGCGTTCGCCTAATTCAATGTCACCTATCTTCATTTCGGTGGCAAAGTTACGAATATTTTTTCACTTTCCCCTTTTAATTTTTCACTTTTCACTTTTCTCTTTTCCCTTCTTTTTTATTACCTTTGCAAGCAAAAAGAATGATGGACGAAGATTTTGACATCCGACAAGAGCAGTTTTCTTCGAGCGAAAAGGAGTTTGAAAACGCCCTGCGCCCGCTGACTTTCCACGATTTCAGCGGACAGCTTCAGGTGGTGGAGAACCTTGAGGTGTTCGTAGAGGCTGCAAAATATCGTGGCGAACCACTCGACCACGTTTTGTTGCATGGCCCCCCGGGACTAGGAAAGACTACGCTGTCGAATATTATTGCCAATGAACTGGGAGTGGGCTTTAAGATAACCAGTGGACCAGTGTTGGATAAACCAGGCGATCTGGCTGGTATCTTGACCTCATTAGAGAAGAATGATGTCTTGTTTATCGACGAGATACATCGATTATCCCCGGTGGTTGAGGAGTATCTATACTCAGCTATGGAGGACTATCGTATTGACATCATGATAGACAAAGGTCCGTCTGCCCGTAGCATTCAGATAGACTTGAATCCATTCACTTTGGTGGGAGCTACCACACGTAGTGGTTTGCTGACGGCTCCCCTCAGAGCACGCTTTGGTATCAATATGCACTTGCAGTATTACGATCCAGAGACTTTGCAGAAGATTATCGAGCGTTCTGCTTCTATCTTGCGTGTTCCTATTACTACAGATGCCTCGATGGAAATAGCTCGCCGATCTCGTGGTACGCCCCGTATTGCCAATGCTTTATTACGTAGAGTTCGTGACTTTGCTCAGGTGAAGGGTACAGGACGTATAGATACAGAGATTACGAAGATTGCGCTGACAGCCCTGAATATTGACCAATACGGATTGGACGAGATAGACAACCGCATCCTATTGACCATCATCGATAAGTTCCGTGGCGGTCCTGTGGGAATCACTACCATTGCAACAGCGGTTGGCGAAGATGCAGGAACAGTGGAGGAAGTTTACGAACCCTTCTTAATCATGGAGGGATTTATCAAACGTACTCCTCGTGGACGTATGGTGACGGAACTGGCCTACAAGCATTTTGGTCGCAATCCGTATAGTGGTAACATCATGGAACCGAATCTTTTTGAGTGAATAATGATGAAGACAGGCGTATTTGTAGGAAGTTTCAACCCCTTTACGGTGGGGCACGACAGTATTGTCACGAGAGCGTTGCCGCTGTTCGACCGCTTGGTCATCGGTGTGGTGGGCGACCAGGTGCATAAGCCCGATATGCCTTCTGCTGAGGAGCGCATCAAGGCCATAGCAGATATTTATGCCAATGAACCTCGTATCGAAGTAAAGCCCTATTATGGCTTAGCGGTAGACTTTGCAAAGCAGGAGGGTGCCCATTTCATCGTGAAAGGTGTACGCTCTGTGAAGGATTTCGAGTATGAGCGTGAGCAGGCAGATATCAATCGCCAGATAGCAGGCATTGAGACCATCTTGCTTTATTGTGAGCCTGAATATAGTAGCATTAGTAGCTCTATGGTTCGTGAACTGCAGCACTTTGGTGTAGACGTCAGTGAGTATATTCCCCATAAGCGAAACAAATAATTTCCCTCAATTTACCATAATTTCTTTCCAAAAACAAAAGAGATGATTACATACAGCACTGAAAACGTTAAGTTTCCTAACATCAAACGTCGTGAGACTACGGCATGGATTCGTCGTGTAGCAGCTACTTATGGTAAGAAAGTGGGTGAGGTAGGCTATCTATTCTGTGACGATGAACATATTATTGAGGTGAATCGCGAATATTTGGGGCACGACTATTACACAGATATCATCACTTTCGATTATGACGAAGGTGATGTGCTTAATGGCGATTTGGTCATCTCACTGGATACCGTTTGTTCGAATGCCGAATTATTTAAAAAAGATTATGATGAGGAATTACACCGTGTCATTATCCACGGTATTCTGCACCTTTGTGGCATTAACGACAAGGGCCCAGGTGAGCGCGAACAGATGGAAGCTGCCGAGAATGCTGCCTTATCGCTTCGTTAAGGCTGGTTAGTCTTGTGTTTCTAGATAATCCAGACAATCTAGATAATCCTAGATAATTCCTCCAAGTTATTAGCAACAGCGATATAGTCGTGCCAATTGCCACGAACCATTCCTTTTTGCTGCAAATCATCCAGCATGGCTACCAGACTATCCCAAAATCCTTTCATATTATAAAGGATGACTAACTTGTCGTGGTAGCCGATGGTGTGTGCAGCAGCGATGGTAAACAGTTCGTCTATGGTGCCGATGCCACCAGGAAGGGCGACAAATACATCACTTTGATCTTCCATCATCTGTTTACGATCACTGAGATTGTCGCACAGCATCTCAATATCTACATAATCAGAGATGCGTCCACTCTTCTCAACAATCCTTGGAATCACGCCTATGGTTCTTCCCCCAGCTTCATGCGCAGCTTTACCCACGCACTCCATTAATCCCTGATTAACTCCGCCATATACAATGGTATGACCCTCGCGAGTAGCCCATTGTCCCAACTCCTCCGTCATGCGGAAAAAGTCAGGATCTATCTGTTGATTAGCCGAACAAAAAATACAGATTTTCATAACTTTATGTCTTTTGTTGCAAAGGTACAAATTATTTTTCGTACCTTTGCACCCGATTAATAAAAAGATGATAATTTGAAGACATTTGAAGAGCTTGGTGTGAGCGAAGGGATTCGCAAAGCCATAGAAGAAATGGGGTTTGTACAGCCCATGCCTGTACAAGAGGAGGTAATACCTTATTTATTAGGAAACAAGAATGACGTGATAGCACTGGCCCAGACAGGTACAGGCAAGACGGCGGCATTCGGTATTCCTGTGTTGCAAAGAATATCAGAAATACCGCATCCTCAGATGGGAGAGATTGGAAGGGGACTGCCCCATGCCCTTATTTTGGCTCCAACTCGTGAGTTATGCTTGCAGATTGCAGATGACATGCGCGATTTTGCGAAGTATCTGGATGGTATCCATATTGAGGCTGTTTATGGAGGGGCATCTATCGAACAACAGATACGTGCCCTGCGAAAAGGTGTACAGGTCGTCGTGGCTACACCTGGCCGTTTAATTGATCTGATGAAACGTGGTGTGGCTAAGTTGGACGATGTGCAAAACGTAGTGCTGGATGAGGCCGACGAGATGCTGAATATGGGTTTCCAAGAGAGCATTGACGAAATTCTGGAGAATGTTCCAGAGGATCGTAATACGTTGCTTTTCTCTGCTACGATGAGCCGTGAGATAGAGCGTATAGCCAAAGGTTATCTGCACGACTACAAGGAAATAGTGGTGGGGTCACGTAACGAAGGAGCCGAGCATGTAAATCATATTTATTATATGGTAAATGCCAAAGATAAATATCTGGCACTGAAGCGATTGGTTGACTATTATCCACGTATATTTGCCATCATCTTCTGTCGTACGAAGATGGAAACACAGGAGGTGGCAGACAAACTTATCAAGGATGGTTATAATGCAGAGTCGTTGCATGGTGACCTCAGTCAACAACAGCGTGACCTGACGATGCAAAAGTTCCGTCAGCATACCGTACAATTGTTGGTGGCTACTGATGTGGCAGCCCGTGGCTTGGATGTTGACGATTTGACGCATGTCATCAACTACGGATTGCCTGATGATATCGAGAACTACACTCACCGTTCGGGTCGTACTGGTCGTGCTGGCAAAAAGGGTACGAGCATCAGTATTGTCCACAGTCGTGAGAAGCATAAGATTCGTAACATTGAAAAAGAAATTGGCAAGCAGTTTGAACAGGGAACTATTCCTTCTGCTGAAGAGATCTGTAAGAAACAGCTCTATAAGGTGATGGACCAGATTGTGAAAGCTGACGTGGATGAGGATCAGATAGCTCCCTTTATGCAGGATATCAGCCGATATTTTGAGTATGTGGATAAAGACGATTTGATTAAGAAAATCGTGTCGTTGGAATTTGGTAAGTTCTTGGCTTACTATGCGGATGCACCAGAGATAGAGCCCGTTTCATCAAAGAATAAAGCTGAGAAAACGGAGCGCGGTAAGAAAGGCAAGAAGACGGCAACACCAACCAGCGAGGGTTATTGTAAACTGTTTATCAATCTTGGAAAGAAGGATGGTTTCTATCCTGGTGAACTGATGCAGTTCCTTAATAAAAATGTGCATGGACATGTTGCAGTAGGACATATCGACTTGCTAACCACGATGTCATACTTTGAGGTGCCTGAGGAAGATGCTGAACGCGTGATTAAATATGTTAATGGTCAGCGTTATAAGAATCGTGAGGTGCGCTGTAATGATGCAGAGGAGGGTGGCAAGCCTGCGAAGGTTTCAAGAAAATCCAGAGCGACTAGAGAGTCTAGACCTTCTAGAGAATCTAGGTCATCTAGACCATCTAGAGATACTAGAAATTCTAGAGATACCAAGACCTATAAAAAGGAAGATTGGATGAAGTTTCTAAAAGGTGAGGTGCCAGACTTCAGCGAAGAAGGATGGGCTATCCGCAAGCCTCGTAAGAAGAAATAAAGAAAAGCCCTAGGAATCGAAGTCCTAGGGCTTTTTTATGTCTGTTTCGTGAGATTACTTTATTTCGCGTTGATTTCTTTCAGCAAACGGTCGGCATGGCCCCACTTGTCCATCATGAACAGCATATAGCGAACATCCACATTGATAGTGCGAGCCAGCTGACGGTCAAAGAAGATGTCGCTTGCCAAGCTGTCCCAGTTGCCATCGAACGCCAAGCCTAGCAGTTCGCCCTTGCCATTGAAGATAGGAGAGCCAGAGTTGCCACCTGTGATGTCGTTATTCGACAGGAAGCAGAGCTGCATGGTCTTCGTCAAGGGGTCGGCATACTTTCCAAAGTCTTTCTGTGCCATCAACTCGTGCATTACAGGCTCTGCAAAGTATTCAAAGTTCTCATCGGCCTTCTGCATCTTCTCCCACAACGAGCGAGCTGTGGTGTAATAGCCAGAAGGACGTCCACCAAGGGTGTACTCGCCAATCTGTCCATAGGTCATGCGCAGGGTGAAGTTGGCATCTGAATAGTTAGGCATGTCCATTTCCATGCGAAGCACAGCAGCACACAGCAATTTTTCCTGCTCAGCAATGTCATTGCTGAACTGGCCCAAGTCGGCATTGATCTTGGCCAAGAGCTCACTGATGGAGAGTCCATACTGTACGCCAAGGTCTTTCTTGTAGCTCTTCTTGTTGAAATAGATGGGCTTGTTGCTTTTCATCAGCACCGATTTCTTGTACATCGCCTTGACGTAGGCCAGGTAGTCGCCGTGGAATTTCTTATCGATGGTCTGATAGAAGTCGGGCAGATACTCGCTGTCCACCTGCTGGCGATAGTTGCGGATGAGCGTGGAGAGAAGTTCGCAGTCGGTCGTCTCGTCCCACTCCTTGCTATTGTCGTCGAAAGTGAAATACTGCTTCTGGGGTTTGTTCTCAGGACCCTGGACTTTTTTGCCCCAGTTGCTGCGCCAGGCACGAGTCGTCAACTGATCGTCGAAAGAGAAGAAGGTCTCTCTGAACAGGGTGCGAACGCGAGTCAGCTTCATGCGCTGCTGATAGAGCTTTGCCATCTTATCAAAGTCAAGTTCTCCTTTCAGATAACCAGAGGTCTCTTGCCACTGACGAATCTTAGCCTCAAACTGCTGCTTTTGCTGGATGAGTGCGATGCTGTCGATACATTTGTTCATGCCGATGGAGTTCTTCCAGTAGTTGGAGGAGTTGGCATACTTTGATTCATACATGATACGTACTGCCTCGGAAGCCCGCATGTGACGCAACATCACCTCCTGCTTCAGTTCACGAACCTGAACGCGTGGCGCATTGATGGCATCGCGTCGTTCCTGAATGCCATAGCTCGACAGGTAGCGGCTGGTAGAGCCCGGATAGCCCATAATCATACAGAAGTCGCCAGGCTTGTAGCCCTGCAAGGAAACAGGAGCCCACGATTTGGGATGATAGGGCACGTTGTCTTTGGAATAATTGGCAGGACCGTTTGTCTTGGGGTCTGCATAGATGCGGAATACCGAGTAGTCGCACGTCTGGCGAGGCCACATCCAGTTATCCGTCTCGCCACCAAACTTACCCATAGACTTTGGAACGGTGAACACCAGGCGCACATCGTTGAAGTCGCGGTAGGTGGTGCAGTAGTACTTGTTGCCCTCATAGAAAGGCTTGATTTCCACGCGCAGCGTAGAGTCTTTCTGGCGGATATCCTTCTGCCATGCATTCTCGATGCTGTCGACAATGGCTCCTTGTTTGTTACGCTTGATGCCTTTCAGGGCTGGCGCAATCTGGTCTGTTACGTCCTTCTGTTCTATCATGAAGCTGACGAACAAGTCCTCGTTGGGCAACTCTTCTTCAAAGCTCTTGGCATAGAATCCGTTCAGCATATAATCGTGCTCAACGGTAGAGTGCTTGCGAATGGCATCAAAACCACAGTGATGGTTGGTAAATACAAGTCCATCAGGCGATACCACAACACCAGAACAGAAGCCACCAAAGTTGACAACCGCATTCTTGACAGCATTATCGCTTTGATACAATTGATCCTTTGATAACTGGAAACCGTACTGTTTCATCTGGTTGTAAACAGCATCAGGCAAGTTGTAAAGTGTCCACATGCCCTCGTCGGCTTTGGCTACGAGTGAGCATAGACACAGGATTGATAACAGTAGTTTTTTCATATTTGTGTTAATGTTTAAAATACTTTCCAATTATGGGTAGATTTGCCAAAGGCAAGTCATTGTGCAAAATATAACTAACAAAGAATAGAATGCAGATAGTGTTGCAAACCAACTGTCCTATTGTGCCAAGGTTGAAATGCTCTGTACACCAATTCATCATTACTGTCAGGATAACGGTCATCAGCACATAAGTGGCTATACTCTGCATAGGATAGGGGATTGGATTCTTCTTCTGGCCTACGATATAACTTAAAACCATAGATGTTCCGTAGCCAGCCACACCACCCCAGGCACAGGCCCAATAGCCGTACTTTGGGATAAAGAGAATGTTTACGGCAAACAGCACGGCACAACCTGCCAGCGAGAACCAAGCACCATAGATGGTCTTATCGATGAGTTTATACCAGAACGACAGGTTGAAGTAGATTCCCATCATGATTTCAGCCGCCATTACAATAGGTACCACGCCTAATCCCTCACGATAGTTGGCACCTAATATATATTGCAGCAAGGGCATCCATCCCACTACACAAAGGTATGCCAGTAGCGTGAAGATGAGGAAGTATTTCATTGCGGTGGCATAGTATTCCGTTTTATCAGCATCCTTCGACTTAGCGAAGACGATGGGCTCGTAGGCATAGCGGAAGGCCATGGTAATCATGGCCATAATCATCGCAATTTTCACACAAGAGCCGTAGTCACCCAGCAGTATGTTGGCCTGTTCTTCGTCGGGATAGACCAATGGGAAGATAATCTTGTCAGCCACCTGATTCAAAATGCCTGCGATACCCAGTATTAAGATAGGCCATGAATAGCTGAACATCTGGCGCAGCAGTTGGCCATCGAACTTCCATTGTATCTTTATCAAATCAGGTATGAAGAACAATGTGATAAATGCTGTACACAACAGATTAATAAAGAATACGTAGAAAACAGATGTCTTGCCGAGGACGACAAAATACAGCACATTCAGTCCGATATTAAAGATGATGAACAGCATCTTCAGCGAGGCAAAACGGATGGCACGCTTCTGGTAACGTAAGAAACTGAAAGGGATAGCCTGCAGAGCGTCGAGAGCTACCACCACGCCCATCATCAGCAGATAGTCAGGGTGCTCAGTATAGCCGAGGACATTACTGATAGGTGTAATCAGTCCGAACAGTAATAGCAAAAAGACTGCAGTCAATGAACCGACTACAGCCATTGCCGTAGAGAACACAGTGTCGGGCTTGTTCTTCTCGTCGTTGGCAAAGCGGAACAAGGATGTCTCCATACCAAAGGTCAATATCACCAGTATCAGCGCCACATAGGCATAGATATTGGTGCTGATGCCATAGTCGCCCGTTTCGTGAGGCATGTAGTAGGTATATAACGGTACTAACAGGTAATTGAGGAACCTGCCGACGATGCTCGAGAGTCCGTAAATGGCCGTATCTTTGGCCAGAGATTTCATGTTTGCCATAGTCTATGCAAAGAATAAATAACAGATAGCGATAGCTGCAATGACGCCTGCAAAATCTGCCAACAAGCCACAAGTGACTGCATGACGAGTTCTGGAAACGCCAACACTACCAAAATAAACCGCTAATATATAAAAGGTAGTATCCGTGGAACCCTGGAAGACACATGACAGGCGTCCTACGAAAGAGTCTGCACCATAGGTGGTCATTGCGTCAACCATCATGCCACGTGCTCCAGAACCAGACAATGGCTTCATCAATGCTGTAGGCATAGCATCCACCCATTCAGCATTAGCCCCCGTTACTTCTACACACCACCGCATTCCACCAATGAGCATATCCATTGCTCCAGAAGCACGGAAGATACCTATTCCAACAAGAATGGCAACCAGATAAGGAATGATGCGAACAGCTGTGGTGAAACCGTCCTTGGCACCTTCGATGAAGGCATCATAAACGTTCACCTTCTTACGTACTCCAGCCAGTATGAATCCTGTGATGATAGTCATCAGCAGAATATTTGCAGTCGTTGTGCTTACTTTATTCATGGTGTCTGGCGACATCTGTGAGAAGCCCCAGATGATAGCGGCAACAACAGCACAAGCACCTCCAAGAGTTAGCAAGATGGTGCGGTTTAACAGATTGATGCGCTGAAACAGGGATGTAATGATAATGCCTGCCAATGTAGAAAAGAAAGTTGCTAATAGGATGGGGATGAAAATGTCCGTAGGCTGGGCTGCCCCCATTTGTGCACGATAAACCATGATGCTGACGGGAATGAGTGTCAGTCCAGAGGTGTTCAGTACCAAGAACATAATCATAGGATTGGATGCCGTGTCTTTCTTCGTATTCAGCTCCTGCATCTGTTCCATAGCCTTCAATCCCAAGGGTGTTGCGGCATTGTCCAGTCCTAACATGTTGGCTGCAATGTTCATGAAGATAGAACCTGTTACGGGATGCCCCTTTGGAATGTCAGGAAACAGTTTTGTAAATACTGGCGACAGTACTTTTGCTAAAACATTGACTACGCCTCCCTTTTCGCCCACTTTCATCACACCCAGCCAGAGTGACAAGACGCCCGTCAGACCCAATGAAATCTCAAATGCTGTCTTTGATGAAGAGAACGTAGAGTCCATCATCGCAGGGAATACGTCATAGTCTCCCATAAAGACCAATTTCGCTGTTGCAATAATGAATGCAATCAGGAAGAAAGATACCCAAATATAATTCAGTACCATAAGAGGTGTTGTTTATTTATAAATAGTTGCGGATAATGTGGGATAGAAATACCAGTCTGTTGATTGGGTTTTATCTGCAGCCCACTGACCGAAAGAATGTCCATACTCGCGATAAGCTCCTGTTAAGACTCCATCTTTATAATTACCTATAAGGTGGCTCTCCAAAGGCCAGCGGAAGGTTCCTGTAGGAACACATAAGGCCCATATCATGGGAAGTGTTGTCTGATAGTAATAATCATAGAACACTTTAGCCAAACGATAATTATAGGTATGTGTTTCCCAGAAATTACCGTTATACATTGCTATGATGAATGGATCCAGATTGTCAAGCAGGAAATTGTTCAGCATTGACGAAGAACTCTCCTTAAAAGTGATAATGAAAGTCTTGGTAATAGGGTCAATAAGTTTGTTATCGTCGTTCTCCTCAGTTGTTACATTAATTTTAACACGATGAATATAACCTGCATCACTGGCATCTTCTCTAGTCAGACACCACATGGCATCTTCAAACAGTCGGATGACGGCGTCGCTACCATTTTGCCCTGTCAGGAAAGTATCGCCACTGGAAAAAGCTTTCAGTGGAATAGGGTATCCATCGTCAAAAGCTGAACCGCCTTCTACCTCAATACTTTCTATGTCGTTGGCAGTATAGTTCACTAATTTAATGGCTCCAGAAAGTGCAATGCTGGCACCAACGGCAGCTAGAGTCACATTCACTTTTACCTGATTTTTCTTGTTGCCTGGCTGCATGGAGATTCGCATTACGCAGTCGTTGAAATCATAGTCTCCTGGTTCTGGAAAGTTCTCCTCGAAGATATAGGTAAACTCTTGCCACTTAGTAACATCTGCAGCATTGACAATGCTCTTGTCCGTGAAGCTTATCTGTTGAGATGTCGCTTCGAATGGTACTACAGCATATTTCCCGTCAATAGTCCTGATAGCTGCATAGAAAGTCTTTTGTGCAACAGGAGCGATATAGAGCATGGTATAGCTTCTGCCTTCTACAGGATTCTTTTCCTCTGCCATAATCTGTGGCGTGGATGAAGAGTTGCTGGGGTCTGCCGTCAGCACTTGCAGTTTCTCCATTTCCCCCAACTTACCATTAACATTCACCACAATGCTACGTCTGGTGGTTGTAGTCCACGTATGGGTAGCGTCTACTGGCTCTATAGGAAATGTTGTATTCACGATTTCATCGTAGATATTTTGGTCAAACATTTCCTTATTACACGAAGTCAGCACCATTAGCCCTATGAATATGGTCATTAGTGTCCTATATACTTTCCTCATAGTTTTCTCCTTTTTATAAAGACTATCATGGAAAGCAGGGCATCCATGTGATATGGGTGCCCCGCTTCTCGAATTATTGAGTATTTGACGATTCAATTACCATCTATAAACTGATCCGCTAATATTCTTATACCAGTCTTGATATTTTGAGACATTAGCACCCCATTCACCAAACTGAGTGTATGCTGATGAGATGTTAGTTCTCTCAAGAGGCCAGAACCACTTACCTACATTGTCACCTGAAGTGTAACCGTTGACGACAATTACCAAAGGAGCATTGCCCGTGTTGGCAGCACTACGCACGACTCTTGTTACTTGTCCGTTATAACCATTAACTTTAATTCCCAAAGGCAGGTTGGACATATCGGTGTCAGCAGACAATCCTTGTATAGTTCCTAAGACTTTTGTACCCTTTGTTTCTCCTTTGCCAGTATTAACCATAACACCAGTTTCTACTCCAAATTCCTGATGAACCTCACCACCGAGTGTATTAGGAGAATCTCCTGTACCGTAAGTCACATAAGTGGGTAATGTTCCACCGGCTGCCATCAACTCAACACTCGATGTTCCGTTAATAGGAGTTGACACGCGGATAACAACATCATTGAAGTCGAAGTCGTCTGTTGTTCCAAGGTCCTCAAATGCGTAATAAACGTATGAAACAGGATCGTTGATAACAATTTGCTGACCAGTAATACCTGCATTACAATCGGTAGGTGTGATGGTTTCTGTGATATCATTTTTATTCTTCAAAGACATCTTAACGTTATCACCCTGATCCCAATAAGGATAGTTGCCGTTGACAGTGTTGTCATACTTATCACACTGCTCCCAGTGGTCATCCGTAGCCACAATGAGATAGTTGCGATAGGTAATAGAACGGCGCTGTGTCAGCGTCTCTGCGGTAATCTTCTTAGCTTGAATAACAGCATAGCCATTAGCATTGCTTTCAGGACCATAGAAGCCACAATATGCACCGTCTGCCATAGCTTTGCAAAGGAGGGTCTCAGAAACCTTGATAAGAGACTTTCCTGCCATCTTAGTGTAACCGATTCCATGTGTGAAGTTCTTGCACTCAATGCTTCCGTCAAGTTTGAACTCACCCTGCCCTTGGCCAATGGCAATTAAAAAGTCTTCATCGCATATCAGTTTACAGTTATTAATTACATTATAGCTACCACCACCGTTATACAAGAAGTTCTTGCAATGGAAAGTGCCATTGTTTACCCAAGAGTTGTTGTTGCTGTTTACTACGGCATCACCCGTTATTTTAGCCTTGTTGTTGTTCATAAAGTGGCCAGAACCGTTTACCTGCAACTCTGCTGCATTGAGAGTTCCGTCATTGACAACCTCACAATTGTTGTTAGCAATAGTCAATTTATCAGAAATGTTTAATACACCCTTGGCATCGTTGTACACCTTACCAGATCCAGCAAACTCAAGTTTCTGAGTGGTAACAGTACCATTATTGTAAAGAATCGTATTGCTAAACTGTAACTTTCCACTGCAAACTAATTCAGCGCCTTCAGCAATTATAATCTCTACATCTGATTGACTGAAAGAATAGTCACCACTTGGCAGTACAAGCTTAGAACCTTTAGTTAGATAGAGCTTTGACCCTGCAGTGAGATACAACTTATTGTTATAAGATTCAGGAGAATATACTGTCCCCACAATATAGGTTGTCGTAGGTTGGTTGCCATATCCTGGTTGTAGTGCTAAACTACCAGCCTCAGCTACAGCTGCAGCATCAATCCAAAATGTATAAACAGTATAATGATATATTTGATGGCCACCCCATGGATCCGTAAGATTGCCCATATACGCTACGCCTGCAGGGACAGATTCTGCATAATAGCTAGCTCCTGGTGCTGACAAAAATGTGTGAGAGTTTGGGAATGTTTGTCCAGCAGCTCTTCTTGCGGGAGCAGATGAAACCTCATTTGAGCTTTCAAAACTTACATTCAGATTATTGCTGGTTATATCAACTGTTTCATAGCGCATGTAATTTTCTGCATCGTAGACAACAACGTATAATGTCTCAATATCACTTGGACGAGTAACAGTTATTGTTTTCTTCTCACCTTTTGAAATTGTTCCAATATAAATAGGAGCAGTGTTGTCATTAGAAGGATTAGTAGTGTAAACCTTCAGAGTACCCTCAGCAATTTCAGAGCTAATGTTCAACGTTGTTAAAGTTGTCGTTGCCCATGTCTGGTTTGCATCAATGGATTTGCCATTCAAAACGAGGTTTTGGAAGTTGTTCGTAAACTCCTCCTGCTTGATTTCCTGCTCAGCATAAGGGTCAAAAGAGTCCATCTTGTTACAGGACACTGCAACAAGGCCCAAAGCCATCACGGCCATTCCTTTCATTAGATAGTTCATCTTCATTATCGAATAATTTTTAGTTAACTTCTTGTGAATAAATGTAATTACGCTGCAAAGTTATGCATTTTTTTTGAATTGACCATCATTTTTCAACATTTTATATAATAAAAAGTGCGTAAAGGTTTGCGAATAATACTTAAAAAGAAGAGATAATTCCGTCCCTACGGACTGTCAGTTCGCTCCTTACGGACTGCGAGTCCGTGCCCGTCGGACTGAGAGTTTGCACTAATCGGACTGAACGATAGTCTTGGATGAAGTAATTGAAAGTTGTAGATGAAGAAATTGCGAATATTTGATGAGCCGGACGCAAAAAAGATAAGATGTGAATGACCCTCCCCTTCCTCCCTTTTTTGCTCGGAAAGCCTTTGTACAAAGGGGTTGAGACACGGGAGGAATTTTTGTCTTCCCTCCCGTGTCCCTCCCGTTTTTCAGATTTTAGCCTCCCGTAGCAACCAAATATGTATATAAGGGACCCAAAAAGGGAGGGTAATGGGAGGGACAATTCGTTTCCCTCCCGTCTGCAAACCCCAGTAAATAAAGGCGTTCTGAGCGAAAAAGGGAGGAAGGGAGGGTGAAATCAGAAATACATTAAAAAAGTCTCAGATTATCTGAGACCTTCACGTGGACCAGCCAGGGCTTGAACCTGGGACCTCCAGATTATGAGTCTGTTAAAGTAAGATATTTTAAGATTTCACAAAATATTTTCTTGTTTTCTATTTGGTTGTTTATCAGATATTTACTAACTTTGCATCCGAAACGAGCAACGCTGTGAAATCTTGAAAAACGACCCTTCGTGTTCGCACGGTGTTCGCACGGTGTTCGCGAAAATAAAGGCTTAGAGCAACAGATTTGAGTTATGAAGGCTTTGAAAACATCCATTAATTGCAATCCAGTGGATAACTGCTGGATAAAGTTGGTGCTAGATAAACGCACAAACAAGGTAACTGAAGAGTATCCGATGGCTATCTGCTTCACGATAGACAGGAAGCGATTATATTTCAAATTGGCAGGTATGGCATATCAAAAAGAGAAATACTTCAATGAGGTATGCAGCGTGACCAACTCACGTAGCCTTTTGATGCCAGTATATAAGGAATGGGAGAGCATACTGGATGGTTATCGTGAAAAAGTGGTCAAGTTGAGTAAGACTCAATCGTTGGCCCTCGATATCATCAAGACCTATCTAACCGGCGCAGAGACAAACGGCGAAGTAAGCAAATCTTTTGTCGGAGTCTGGGAGAGCATTATTGCTAAGATGAAAAAAGAGGATCGGGTGGGCACGGCAGAGAACTACCAATGGGCACTCAACTCTTTTGAGAAGTATGCTGGTGATGTGAAGGGCTTCAAGGTGGATAAGAACGTCATCGAGAAATGGAACGACGTGATGAAAAATGGTACCATGGAAAATGGCAAGTTGGTAGGAAAGATTGCCGATGCCACAAGGGGCATGTATCTGCGCACCTGTCGAGTGGTTTGGAATGAGTGCATCCGCCAGGGTTATCTTACGGAGGACAAGTACCCCTTCTCCAACAAGGACAACACACTGATATCTATCCCTCGTGGTAAGCGCCGCCAGCAATCGTATTTGAGTGTTGACGAGATGACTCAACTATATGATGTATTTGTAGAGAAGAGATACCCAGACTCATGGGATCCTGAGTATAAGAAACGGGCACATCAATCCTTAGGCCTTTTCTTGGCTCAGTATCTTTGTAATGGATTTAACCTTGCTGACGCAGGAAGGTTGCAATATAATCGTACCTACTTTGCCGAAGGAGGACGGGCTTTTGAGTTTATGCGTAAGAAAACCTCAGCCCGCAGTAATAGTATGTCTGTTGTAATCGTCCCTATCATCGAACCATTGAAGGTCATCTTAGACGAGATTGCTGCAAAGCCCGAAAAGGATGCCTATGTGTTCCCTCAGATTTTCAATGGTGCAACAGACGAGTTGACGAGGCGCAAACTGACAGTTCAAGAGAACTCCAACATCAAAGACCGCATGATACGCATCTGCAACGAGGTGCTTGGGTGGGATAAGGTGGTATCTGGTACCTGGGCTCGTCACTCCTTTGCCACCAATCTGAAACTGGCTGGTGTAGAAGAACTATATATCTCAGAGAGCATGGGTCACTCACAAGGTAATGACGTTACCAGTGGTTATCAAGATATGTACCCTCTTGAAATCCGTTTCCGCAACAATAGCAAGTTGTTGAATGTAGAGACTAAAGAAGAACCTATCGACATCGATAAACTGTCGAAGAAGGAAATGAAGGAACTGCTGAGGAAGATGATGGAAAAGGGAGGCATTTAACGATAAATTCAGTTAAAATGCGCCAAGTATCAAGTAAATTGTGTAATTTTGCACTCTATATATAATTAAGGTATGACAGAAAAAGAACTCGTTCAACTTTGTAAACTCGGCGAGACGACCACAACTCAGTTTAAGTTAGAGTTTACTACCCAAAAGCAGATAGCCGAAGAGATGGTTGCTTTTGCCAATACCCGTGGTGGAGTCATTATCTTTGGTGCCGAGGACAAAACTGGCAAGATGGTTGGACTGACCTATGAACAAGTACAATATACGAGTAGAGAGTTAGGCAACACAGCTAACGAACAAGTACGTCCAGTCATATATCTGGAAACGGAAGTCGTCATGCATGAAGATATGGCGTATCTGTTAGCGTTCGTGAAGAACGGTGTGTATAAACCATACAAGGACTTATCCGGAAACATTTGGGTAAAGCAAGGGGCGGATAAGCGTAGAGTAACGGAGAATAGCGAGATTCGCAGACTGCTACAGAACTCACATCAGTATCAGGTTGATAAGGACGGAGTTGATAGCACTTCTGAGGATGATATTGACACCAAGGCTCTGGATGAATACTTCAAGAGCGTTTTCAATAAGAGGGTAGACGAGTTCAAAATGCCTGCGAGTACGGTGCTGAAGAATGCTCATATCACCGATGAACTCGGAAGGATGACTATTGCTGGTCTCATGTATTTCGCCAAAGAGCCACAGTTGTTCCGTCCCCAGTTCTGCATCAAGGCTGTATGGTTCGTCGGTAATCATATCGGTGGTACTCAGTATCATGACAGCCGTGATATTATTGGCACCATCCCAGAAATGTATGAGGATGCACTTCGTTGGCTGAAGTCGTGCCTTAGCCGCACCCAGAACGGACAGACATTCAATAGTGAGGGGATATTAGAGATTCCAGAGATTGTCTTGGAAGAGCTATTGCAGAATGCGCTCGTACACTTAGACCTACTGAAACCTGCAGCCATCAGACTGCTGGTATTCGATAATCGTATTGAGATTGTCAATCCCGGTTGCTTGCCAGACGGTCAGACGATTGAAGAGGTGCTGTTGGGCAACTCTGATCCAAGGAATCCACTCTTAGCACAGTTCGGCGTGAAGACGATGCCATACAGAGGACTCGGTTCAGGCATCCCTCGTGTAATGGCAGAGGATTGTGACGTTGAACTGATAGATTGTCCAGATGGCAACCAGTTCATTGCTCGTATCTGGCGCACTACCCAAAAGGGAGATTTTACTACCCAAAAGGCGAATAAAGAACTGATTCTTACTACCCAAAAGGAAGAAACCGCTACTCAAAAGAGCAATTCAACTACCCAAAAGCCGCTAAATACTACCCAAAACGCAATTCTCAACTACCTGAAAGCCCATCCAACGGCTACAAGGCAGGAAGTTGCCGAGGCACTGGGCAACATAACAGAAGATGGAGTGAAATTCAATATAAGTAAACTACAACAATATGGTCGACTGAAACGGGAAGGAGGTCGTAAGAATGGCCACTGGGTGACAATAGATTAAAGGTATCGTCAAGACGTGGACGTGGAACCAAGTATCATGTTTGTGAAATAAACTTGCAAGGAATTCAAGAAACCTTGCAAGTTCAGGCAGAAACCTTGCAAGTTCCAAGAGTAATTGATATTAGTTTTTAAGGATAACAAAATGAGAAATTGGATTGATTCAAAAACTTATGACATGATGATTAAGGCATCTCTTGGTGTGAGTCTGCCTGTAGTCATCGTTACGGCAGTCATGTTCTTTACTGGCGAGCCAATTACTTCTGTGGAGCGGAAGTTGGCGGGGTATATCCTCGTTCCATCGCTTATTGTATTCATCTGGTCTTTCCTTTCATTGGTAGTCGATTTCGGCTTGCAGTTCTTTAAACCCATTTATGTTGATGAAAGTGGAAATCCAGATTCTTCGGTTAACAAAGAAGTTCTGAAATCTCAATTCGTTGCTAGGTTTGTAACGGATGACCATAAGAATGAGCCAATCTATGATGTGATAGACGATGTCCTCAACAAGAGAAAAGAAGGTGCATTTGCAGCAAAAACGATGATCAGTGCAGCAGACAAGCATCTGAAATGGCTTTCGTCTGTACCCAGTGGAAAAAAGATGGCTTACTATTTTTCTGAGGAAGCTATTGGTAGTATTTCCTCATTTGATACAGGCAAGAGTGCTCACAAAGACGATACGGACGCCGCCCTTAATGATATTATCACAATCCTAGAATCTACACTGAAGGTTCATAAAGATAAAAAATTGGCAGAAGCTAAATCTATCGCCAAGAAGTAACATTCCATAGGATATTTTCTCACTCCATAGGCATTGCTTATGGAGTTTTTTTATGCCTTTTCCACATGTTTGTCAAAGGTGGTCCGCTAAACTTCACTGAAGTTTGCTGAAGTTTAGCAAAACTGCACATAAATCATTGAATATCAGCGTATTTTGCAATTTCTAATTGAAAATGATTTCATAACTTTGCATCACGTTTTCAGCGAAATCATTTTTAAAATCACAAAAATATGAATGAGAATTTAGCGAATCAATTAGTAGTTGTGACCAAGGCTGACTATGAGGCTATGGTACATGAGCAGGCACATAAAGAGGCTGTAGCTCTTTCTGAGCCTAAGTCAAGTGACATCACCAGTAAAGGTGAAGTGATTAAATCTATTATGTGCAACGGTGAGCGTTTCCTGAGCAGAAAGGACGCTGCCAAGATTCTTGATGTCGGTCTTCCTACATTGTGGAGATGGAATAATGAAGGTAGGCTAAAAGCCATCAAGGTAGGAGGGCGTAAGGTGTATTACCGTTATGATGATGTATTAGCCATGCTGAAAGGAGAGTTGAATTATGATGATTGACATTGACGAACTGGCTAATCGAATTCATGCCGATGTATTTGATGTGGCTAAGACAGGAATTCCTCTAGGTGTGTTTCCGAATGTCTTTCAGAAGATTGCCTTCGAGCTGGTGAACTACGAGAACTTCAATCTGGAGTACACGGTAGCCATTATGCTGTCAGCCTTTGCTACAGCTATTGGCAACACCTATCAT
>Ga0256407_10000324_pt1 | contig 118673 bp, 63 predicted proteins | sample RumenRJG_04DNA_FD_193489 | JGI IMG/M metagenome (GOLD analysis project Ga0256407, IMG submission 193489) | Bovine rumen microbial communities from Lethbridge, Alberta, Canada - RJG_04 | ecosystem: Host-associated > Mammals > Digestive system > Stomach > Rumen | place: Canada: Alberta... | reverse complement strand
TTGTCTATTCTGCCATCATCATTTTTGTCATACTGGTGAATACCATTTATACGAGCAACTTCGAAATCATCCTTCCAATCCTCGTATTTCAGAGAGAATGGAAGATATATTGCCTCCCAGTTCGTAGTGAAATCTCGGGTAAAGGAAACATCAGCACCATCAATCTGCAAATCTTGGAGATAAAAGTTGTTGCCAGCCAGGAATAATTGCTTAGGATTTGCCTGGATATTAGAGAAACCAAAATCTTTCAACGCTTCCTTGTATGCATCTATGCTGATACTTGGAACATATATGGGGATAGATGTATTGACTATATAAAAAACCTCTTTCCCGAATTCAGGAGGGGAAGTTCTTTTAAAAGTTATAGAAGTGAGATCAGAACAACCACCGAAAGCATAATCTCCAATACTCTTCACGGAGTTCGGAATTGTGATTGAAGTGAGTTCAGAACCAAAGAAAGCATAATCTCCAATACTCGTCACGGAGCTAGGGATAACGGTATTATTACATCCTGCAATTAAAGTATTGGATTTTGTTTCTATTATAGCATTACAATTGTCTCTGCTGTCATATTTGGGATTGTCTTTTTCTACAATTATAGAGGTAAGACGTAGGTTATCCATGAAAACTTTTTCACCAATACTCGTCACGGAGTTAGGGATTGTGATGGATGTTATATTACAATTTTTGAAAGCATAATCTTCAATACTCGTCACGGAGTTAGGGATTGTGATGGAGGTAAGCCTTAAACATAAATGGAAAACACGACTTCCAATACTCGTTACGCCATATTCAATCACAACTTTATTGATTTTGCTTCGATCGTTAAACCAAGGAACATCATCTTCAACCGCATAATTAGGCATATCTCCTGTTCCTGATATGGTCAACGTACCATCATCAGACAGATTGCATTTTATCCCATCTATCTCCCAAGATTTCTCCGCATGAATTGCAGAGAATGAAAAAAGGGTGAGTAAAAGAAGGAGTATATTCTTTCTCATATTTGTTTGTTGTTTAGGGGTTTACAGATTTATTGTTGTCAACACACTAATTGCATGCAAAAATACACAAAATATCTGATACTGCCAAATTTTTACGCAAAAATTAGTTTTTCCTCTCAAAATGATTTAACGCAAAGGCGCGAAGGCGCAAAGAAAGATAACTCAGCGCCTCTGCGTCTCAGCGTTTGAAAATCCCTCTTGACAACGCTCGACCTTCGTGGTTGCTCCATCACTGCTCCATCGCTGGTCCATCGATACTCCATCGAAACGATGGACTTACGATGGAGTAACGATGGAGTAACGATGGAGTATCTACGGCGAAAAGAAGGGGAATGAAGGGGCGAGACGGAAAGGAAAATTTCCGCTTGCGCGGAGATACTTGTAAAGAAAATTTGGAGGAAATTAAAACAGTAAATTAATTCATTAAATTATTTTTATTGACCACAGATATATCTCGGATAACACAGATGTCAATCACGAGCGCAAGCAAGAAGATTCGTGTAATTCGTGTAATCTGTGTTCGAAAAAATAAAGGAAACGGATTTATCTGATTTATCTGAAAAAATTTACTGATTTAATTTACCGGTTTTAATTTACTGATTTAATTTACTCCTAATTTACTTTCCCCAACTTCCGCGCAAGCGGAATCCTTTCCTAATACAAAAAATCCCCTTGCAAATCCATCGACTTGCAAGGGGCAATTTCTGTTAGCTTGTACCCAGAGCGGGGGTCGAACCCGCACGCCTTTCAGCATCGGTGTTTGAGACCGACTTGTCTACCGATTCCAACATCTGGGCGGAAAGCGGTTGCAAAGGTAATAGTTTTTTTCGGTTTTTGCAAATTAATCTCCAAAAATTTTGCGGATAGATATAAAATTAGTAACTTTGCAGTCATAAATGACAAAAGACAAAAGGCAAAAGACAAAAGACTTTCAGCTACAAAAATTTTGGCAATTATGACTATCTTTAGACTTTCGACTTTTGACTTTAGCCAAAAGATTTCATCATGGCACTCGAAAACAGACTCACACAGGAACAGGCTCTGATACAACAGCAGCAACAGCGACTTACCGCGCAGCAACTTCTGCAGGTTAAATTGCTGGAGATGCCGCTTGCCCAACTGGAAGAGAATATCAAGACTGAACTGTATGAGAATCCTGCCCTTGAGAGTACCGATCCTGACGAGAATGATAACCTCAACCCTAACGCGAGTCTTAATGAGAGCGACAGCATTGGTGAGGGTGAGGATGAGGATTTCGATGCACAGACAGAACGCGAGGACAGGGAGGAGGCTCTTGACTCTGCCCTTGACAGCATAGACTCCGACGACCGTCTGGCAAGCGACTACCGAGCTTACGGAGACAGTAACCAGACGGGTGCGGAACAGGAGGAGATGGTGTATGGCGATACCCAGTCGTTCTATGACAAGCTTCAGGAACAGGTCAGCGAGGAGGACCTTACGGACACCCAGCGTCAGATAATGGAATACCTCATAGGTTCTCTCGATAATGACGGTTTCCTGCGCTCAGACCTCTCCTTCATCAGCGAGAACCTCGCCATCTACCAAGGACTTGACGTTACGGAAAGGGACGTGAAGTATGTGCTAAGCATACTCCAGAGCTTTGACCCAGCCGGTATTGGGGCAAGTTCGTTGCAGGAATGCCTTCTTCTGCAGATAGCCCGTCGTGAGGATTCAAGACTCACACGAAGGATGAGGAGGGTTATTCGCGACTATTTCGACGACTTCACGAAGAAGCATTGGGAGAAGATCCGTCAGCATCTGAAGACATCGGAATACGAGGCAGAGGAGGTTATCAAGGAACTCAGGAAACTGAACCCTCGTCCGGGAGCTTCGCTTGGCGAGACAATGGGGAGGAGCATACAGCAGGTGACTCCAGACTTTATCATAGATACCGACGAGAACGGACAGGTGACTATGACCCTCAACAACGGAGAACTGCCACAGCTCTTCATCTCACGCGACTTCGAGCAGCAGATGCTCGGCTATCAGAACAATAGCAAGTCGCTGAACCGTATGGAAAAAGAGGCTCTGCTCTATACTAAGGAAAAGGTGGAGCGAGCACGAGGATACATAGATGCCATAGAAAGAAGAAGGAAGACGCTGACATTGACTATGCAGGCAATAATAAAGATGCAGCATAAATACTTCCTTGACGGCGACGAGGCAGACCTCGTGCCTATGACTATGACGGATATAGCCGAGCAGATAGGCATGGATGTGAGTACCGTTTCACGAGTATGCAACGCGAAATATGCCGAGACGCCTTGGGGAATATTCAAGCTCAGGCATTTCTTCTCTTCAAGTTTCAGCAAGGAAGGCGATGAGGAGATGTCGAACAGAAAGGTGAAGATTGCCCTTGCAGACATAGTAAAGGCAGAAGACAAGAAGCATCCTCTAAGCGACGACGCCATATCAAAGGAACTGAAGAAACAGGGATTCCCGGTTGCAAGAAGAACGGTGGCAAAGTATAGGGAGGCTCTCGGAATACCGGTAGCAAGGCTGAGAAGGTAAAAAGACCCCTTTCTGTCCTACGGACATCTTTCCCCGTGAAGGGGCAAGAAGCTGCCGCCGTATGGACATTCTCGTTAGGCCTTTCTGCGCTAACCTTCCCTGCCCCTTCACGAGGGAAGTCGGAGATTGAGTATCTCCGAGTATGTGCAGAGGTGCCTGCAAGGCGGGAAAGGGTCTTTACTAAAAGGCTTTCATACAAGCAAGACGGCATAGGCTTCGCAGAAGCATGCAAACTTGAAAGTGTTTTTAAGGTTTTTGTTATTAAACAAACGAAACAAACTTTATTTTTACAAATAATGACAGAAGGAACACAGGTATTGACACAGGAAAGAGGTTCGCGCTCAAGAAGAAGCGTGAACAAGATGCTTAGGCTTTCTGTGAATGCTTCGAGGATTATGAGTATAATCTTCACTCCTTTCTATCTGCCTTTGGTCGGCATGATAGCGCTCTTCTCGTTCAGCTACCTGAGTCTGCTGCCTCTGTCATACAAGCTGTTCGTTCTGCTGATAGTATATCTCTGTACTATCCTCATACCAACGATATTGATACATTTCTATAGAAAGTATCAAGGATGGTCAATGCTGAAACTCGTGACGAGGGAAGGACGTATGGTGCCATACGTTATCTCTATCATGTGCTATTTCATGTGCTTCTACATACTGAACTATTTCCATTGCCCTCATTTCATGAGTTCAATAGTAGTAGCAGCTTTATTCATCCAGATTCTGTGCGCGACCATAAACGTATGGTTCAAGATATCAACCCACACAACGGCCATAGGAGGCTTCACGGGTAGTCTTCTTGCCTTTGCAGAGCTGTTCGTATTTAACCCGCTTTGGTGGCTCTGCGTGCTTCTGATACTTGCCGGACTCGTAGGCACAGGCCGAATGATTCTTCGCCAGCACTCTTTGCACGAGGTGGTGTACGGATATCTGATAGGTACAATAATTAGCTTTATAACAATAATAGTGGTATAGAAAACAATGAAACCAATAGTTAGCATTATCATGGGCAGCACAAGTGACCTGCCTGTAATGGAGAAGGCAATGGCCTTCCTTAACGACCAGAAGATTCCTTTCGAGGTGAATGCTCTTTCTGCTCATCGTACTCCTGATGCAGTAGAGGCATTTGCACGTGGTGCTGAGGAGCGCGGTATCCGCGTCATCATAGCAGCAGCAGGTATGGCTGCAGCTCTTCCGGGCGTTATTGCAGCAAGCACAACACTTCCGGTTATCGGTGTGCCTATCAAGGGTATGCTCGACGGTCTTGACGCTATGCTCTCTATCATTCAGATGCCTCCTGGCATTCCTGTTGCAACGGTTGGTGTTAATGGAGCTATGAATGCGGCTATCCTCGCTATGGAGATGCTCGCCCTCTCTGATGCCGATATCGCAGCTCGACTGAAGGAATACAAGTCAGGTCTCGGCAAGAAGATCGAGAAGGCAAACAAGGACCTGGCAGAGGTGAAGTACGAGTTTAAGACAAATTAAGTAAAAAAGCCCCCATCCCCCCTAGGGGGAGTCTTTTAGATAGTATTAATCCCTTGTATCCATAGCGATAAAAGGTATATAAAAACTCCCCCTTGGGGGGATGGGGGGCTTCTAATATATGCAAAGAAGACTTACAACTCCTACTAAGGTAGGAAACATAATAATAGGTGGAGATGCCCCAATCAGGGTGCAATCCATGAACACCACCAATACCAATGACACGGAGGCTTGTGTGGCACAGGCAAAGCGTATCATTGATGCTGGAGGTGAGCTCGTAAGACTTACCACCCAAGGCTCTCGTGAGGCTGAGAATATGAAGAATATCTCTGCCGCTCTGAAGGCTGAGGGATATATGACACCACTCGTGGCCGATGTTCACTTCAACGCTAACGTGGCTGATGTGGCTGCCCTCTATTGTGAGAAGGTGCGCGTTAACCCGGGTAACTATGTGGATCCTGCTCGTGTCTTTAAGAAACTGGAATATACCGACGAGGAATATGCTCAGGAGGTTCAGAAGATTCGCGACCGTTTCGTGCCTTTCCTTAATATCTGCAAGGAGCACAACACAGCTGTACGTATTGGAGTAAACCACGGCTCTCTCTCCGACCGCATCATGTCACGCTATGGCGATACCCCTGCCGGTATCGTGGAATCTTGTCTTGAGTTCCTCCGCATCTGTCGTGATGAGGATTTCCAGAACGTGGTCATCAGCATCAAGGCAAGCAACACGGTTGTTATGGTACAGTCTGTCCGCTTGCTCGTTGAGAAGATGAACGAGGAGGATATGCACTACCCTCTCCATCTTGGCGTTACCGAGGCAGGTGAAGGTGAGGACGGACGTATCAAATCGGCTGTCGGCATAGGAGCTCTTCTTACTGAGGGTATTGGCGATACTATCCGCGTGAGTCTTTCTGAAGAGCCTGAATGTGAGATTCCTGTTGCCAAGAAACTCGTATCATTCATTCCTGAATGTGCAGAGAAGCGCGAGAACGCACGTATCGAAAACGGTACTCTCTACCTCGACTTCAACGAGTCTTCCCTCGAAGACCTCCAGCTCAAGGCTGCTATGACCGCAGGTGCCCTCCTCATCGACGGTAAGGCAAAGGATTTGGTGATCACTAACACCCAACACCCATCACCCATCACCCAAGAGCTTGCCGACAGCATCCTTCAGGCTGCTCGTGTAAAGTTCACCAAGACTGAGTATATCTCATGTCCTGGATGTGGAAGAACTCTCTACGACCTCCAAGGCACAATAGCACGTATCAAGGCGGCTATCAAGGCAAAGTCAGCAGAGAATCCACGCTTTGCAACTCTCAAAATCGGTATCATGGGCTGTATCGTTAACGGTCCTGGAGAAATGGCTGATGCCGACTACGGCTATGTAGGTGCAGGTCCAGGTAAGATTTCCCTCTACAAGAACAAGGTTTGCGTGGAGAAGTCAATTCCAGAGGCAAATGCCGTGGAGAAGTTGATTGAGTTTATTGAGAACGACATCTGATAATTACGAATTACTAATTACGAATTACCTATATAGTAACTATTGCAAACTGGTAATTAGTAATTTGTAATTTGTAATTCGTAATTCTAAACAGGTAATTAGTAATTTGTAATTCGAAATTAAAATAAGTATATGGAATTATCAGTATCAAACGCATTCGCAGAGAAACTGCTCGCCGTAAAGGCAATCAAGCTTCAGCCTAACGATCCATTCACATGGGCATCTGGCTGGAAGTCACCTATCTACACCGACAACCGCAAGACTCTTGCTTATCCTGAGCTTCGCTCTTTCGTTAAGCAGGAACTTGTTCACCTCGTACACACCGAGTTCCCAGAGGCAACAGCCGTAGCAGGCGTGGCAACAGGCGCTATCGCACAGGGTGCATTGGTAGCCGATGAGCTCCTCCTCCCTTACTGCTATGTTCGTCCAAAGCCAAAGGATCACGGTATGGGCAATCAGATTGAGGGTACTATCCCAGAAGGTGCCAAGGTTGTTGTCATCGAGGACCTTATCTCAACAGGCGGTTCTTCACTCAAGGCTGTTGACGCCCTTCGCAAGGCAGGTTTCGAGGTTGTAGGTATGGTGGCAAGCTACACCTACGGTTTCCCTGTTGCCGAGCAGGCATTCAAGGAGGCTGGTGTCCGTCTCGTCACTCTCTCTGACTACGAGCACACCACAGCCATCGCAGCAAAGACAGGCTATATCAAGGAAGAAGACCTCGCTGTTCTCGCTGAATGGCGTAAGGATCCGGAGACGTGGAAGCAATAGGTGGTGGGTGATGGGTGTTAGGTGGTGGCGGTTTGTAATATTTGCGAAAAAAACTATACACCAACACCTAACACCCATCACCCACCACCCAACACCTAACACCTATCAGCCAAAGACACCATCAATATGGAAAAATTCTATTACAGAAGATTGGATGTCTATCAAAATGCAAAGTCTGTCATTATAGATGTCTATAAAGCATTGGAATCATTTCCTAAAGAAGAACGGTATGCCTTATGCGATCAACTAAAGAGAGCTGCCGTTTCCATTGCGTCAAACATAGCAGAAGGATTTGGAAGATATTCAGAAAAAGAAAGACTCTATTTCCTCAATAATGCCAATGGTTCATTGATGGAAATTTCATGTCAGATAGACCTTGCAGAAGCGTTAGGCTATATTGATAGAGAAACAAAGGAAAAAATAGATGATAAGATATTAGTCATCACCAAGCAGTTAGCTGCACTCCGAAATAAAATCTCAAACAAACAAAATATGGAAATTGGGTGATGGGTGTTAGGTGTTGGTGTATGGTATCATCTCTACTAACCACCAACACCCAACACCTATCACCCACCACCCACACCCAGATATGTCAAAATACGAAAGTCAGATAAAGATGCTCAACGCACCTGTTGAGCGTGTATATGCAACGCTGAGCAACCTTGAGAACTTCCGTCCTATTCTCGAGAATGCAGCCAACAATCCAATGGTGGCAGAGAAGATGAAGGAAGCAGGACAGGATCCCTCACAGCTCGAAAAACTCAAGGAGGTAGAACTCTCAGCCGACCGCATCGCTATCCCTGCACCTATGATAGGCACTATAGCCCTTAGCATCATAGAGCGCGAGGAAAACAAATGTATCAAGTTTGCCACTGACCAGTCACCTGTTGATGCTAATCTCTGGATTCAGGTACTGCCAGTAAGCACAGGCGGTTCAAAGATGCGCCTTACCCTAAAGGCAGACCTCAACATGATGATGAAGATGATGATTGGCAAGAAACTTGAGGAGGGTATCGACAAGTTCGCCGATATGCTCGCCATGCTGCCATATTAAGTGAAAAGTGAATAGCGAATAGTGAATAATACTTCTGTCGCCGATTGGGACCATAGCGAAAGTCTCATAAAGGTGTCCACCAGTATTAAGTATTATTCATTATTCACTATTCACTTCCAACTTGAGCCATGCGAAAGTTGGTGTAATACTATTTTTCAAAAAGTTTTCAACGCCGAGTATTACACCTTTGCAGGTTTGAGCACACTAAACAGTTGTGCATCAACTTGTTTGCCTTGGTGTAATACCCCTGAAAGTATTACACCAGTATTACACCAAATAGCCCAAAATGGTGTAATACTTTCAAGGGTATTACACCAAAGATAACTTACTGATAATCAACAAAAATATTGTGCATAACAACAAAAGGTGTAATACTCGCTCTAAAAACTTTTTGATTTTTTCTTTGAAAGGGTATTACACCAACCTATTGCATCCGTCTTGCCTTCGTTCTCCCTTCGCTATGCCTTCGCTTTAGGTTCGCTTTCACGATTGGAGCTGGAACGGATTTGGAACGGTTTTATAACGGAGGTGAAACGGACCTGAGGTTAACCCAGAATGCAAATGATTTTATTATCGGAAAAACGCAAAATAAAACAAACAAAAACTTTTCTCGGATTTTCTTTGTCGTATTAGTTTTTTTGTTTATATTTGCCCTCAAAATGAGCAATATCCAAATTGTACAACAGAAAGGAGCTTGACCTGATGCAGGTAGAGATATAGAAAGTTTTAACAAATGTATGTAATAAATAGAAATAAAATTTATAAATTACGTGTATGGTTAGGGATTATACCGAGCATACTATCATTTATATATGTATATCGGATATTAACACATATAGATGTATGGGATTCATTTAGTTTATTTATGACCTCATTGGGATTTGGATACCCCTTGTACACATTATATTATTTGGTAAAATACTTTGACAAAAAGAATAATTACGTCGTTTTTAAAATTGACAATTATGGTATTTTCCTATGCCCAAATAAAAATGAAAATGTCTTTATTCCATGGGAGAAAATAAAATATGTGACATTCGTAGTTGATTTCTATGGCTCAAAAATTGCAATTCTACAATATAACAAAAAATCTCACTACATGTCTTTAACGGAATATTTTTTCTTTCTCTTGATAAATTTCACTCCCAGAAGTGCAATTAAGGCTGCATACAAATATGCTGACAACATAAAAAAGATAAAAGAAGTAAAAGCAGACCTGCTTTTTAATTATGAAAATGGAATCTGGGATTATTACATAAAGAAGTAAAATAACGTGATTTCGATTAATTTCTTTACTCGTATACCGCTGAATATCATGTGGTTGAAGAAGCTCTGAAAGAGCGACATCTAACAGGGCAGTCCGTTAGGGCTGTTACAAGAGGTTGATGTTGGGGGAATGAGGTCTGTATGACCGACATCTATAGTCCTAGTTTTCAGGTGTCGCACTTACAGCGCTCCATTAACCACACATCCACATATGACAGCCCTATCGGACTGCCCTTTTAGATGTCGGGCTTTCAGCCCTCGCTGTCTTTAATTCATCTAACTCAGGCTTAGAATAGCAGAATATCAGAAAAGATAAAGGAAAAGAAAGCCATACTTAAACCTATGCCTTACCTTTTCGTCTATGAACGGAAAGGTAACAATTTCGGTTTGTGGAAGACCTTGTTTCTATAATGTTAATTAATCTCATAATTTGCGCTGGGATTTGGACATTAGGAGAAAAATGAGTAATTTTGCCGAAATCTTAAAAAAGATAACTAAAACAACTAATAATAAATATAAAAAAATGAGATTTTACGCAAAACTCATGGGGTTAACCCTCAGCGCTATGCTCTTCTCAGGCATGGCTATGGCACAGGATGTGCAGAATTTCTATGAGAAAAACCAAGTTCTTAACTACAACGACGGCGACAAGCAGGCTGGCGAGATGCCTCAGCCTGACAAGTTCGACCCTAACTTCCACATCTACCTCTGCTTCGGACAGTCAAATATGGAGGGAAATGCGAAGATTGAGCCACAGGATCGTGATAACCTGAGCCCTCGCTTCCGCATGATGGCCGCCGTGGATATGAAGACCACAGGCCGTAAGAAGGGACAGTGGTATGTGGCTGTTCCACCATTGTGCCGTGCATGGACAGGTCTTACTCCTGCCGATTATTTCGGTCGCTCTCTCGTTGAGCAGCTTCCAGAGGAGATAAAGGTGGGTGTTATCAACGTTGCAGTAGGTGGTGCAAGTATCGACCTCTACGACGAGGACAAGACAACGGAGTATATCTCAAAGCAGGCAGACTGGTTCAAGAACTTCTGTAAGGAATATGACGATGCACCTATGCGCCGACTCATGGAGTGTGCCAAGGCAGCTCAGAAGGTGGGTGTTATCAAGGGTATCCTTCTTCATCAGGGCTGTACCGACAACAACCAGAAGGACTGGCCTCAGCGCGTGAAGCTGGTTTATGACCGTATGCTCAAGGAGCTTGGTTTGAAGGCAGAGGAATGCCCATTGCTCGTTGGTGAGCTTATGACCGAAGAGGACGGCGGTTGCTGCTTCCACCATAATGCCATCATCGACAGGATTCATGAGACTATCCCAACAGCATATCCAGTATCTTCACTCGGTTGTAAGGGTCGTCCTGACAAGCTCCACTTCACAGCAGAGGGCTATCGTGAGATTGGTCGCAGATACGCTAACGTGATGATGTCGCTTCTCAACAAGGAGTCATTCAAGGTGGCAAGCACAACAGTTCCTTGTCAGGAATATCCAAAGATTGACAAGGACGGTCGTGTGCAGTTCGGTGTTCTCGCACCACAGGCAAAATACGTGGCTGCTGATATCTGTAGCAAGAAATATCCTATGGTAAAGGATTCAACAGGTTTCTGGACAGTAACTACCGACCCATTGGTTTGCGGTAATCACTACTACTTCCTCACTATCGACGGCACCAACTACATCGACCCATCTTCAAAGGCAGTATTCGGCTGCGGCAAGATGTGTGGTACTATCGATATCGACGTGAACATCAAGGACAACGCACCTCTCATGGCAAGAATGCACGGAGCAACGATGAGCGACGATGAGATTGCCCTCTATCAGCCAAATGCAAATGCAAAGCGCGGTCAGGTGCGCGAGTGCCGCTACTGGTCATCAGTAGAGAACCGCGAGCGCCGTTGCTTCGTTTATACTCCTGCAAGCTATGACAAGAACGTGAAGGCAAAGTATCCTGTTCTCTATTTGCAGCATGGTATGGCAGAGAACGAGACAGGCTGGAGCACACAGGGTAAGATGCAGTATATCATGGATAACCTCATCACCCAGGGCAAGGCGAAGGAGATGATCGTGGTTATGGACAACGGTAACTGCGACTACGGCTTCGGCTCTAAAAAGGGTGAGACAATGCAGGAGTTCGGTGCTTCTTTCCAGAACGTACTCATCAAGGACATCATCCCATTCATCGACGGTAACTTCCGCACAAAGAGCGACCGCTTGAACCGCGGTATGGCAGGATTGTCATGGGGCGGTAAGCAGACTCTCGACATCACTACAGCCAACCTTGATAAGTTCGCTTACATCGGCACATTCAGCGGTGCTATCTTCGGCCTTGACCTCAAGACATACGCTAACGGTGTGTTCGCAGATGCAAATGCCTTCAACAGCAAGGTGAAGTATTTCTTCATGGGCATGGGCTCTGAGGAGAACTTCGGTGCAGAGAAGATGACAAACGACCTGAAAGGAATGGGCATCAATGTGACTTACTTCCCTTCACAGGGCACACATCATGAGTGGCTCACATGGAGAAGATGCTTCGCTGAGTTTGTACAGCATATTTTCTAGACCTAACTACAGCCCCTCACCCGTCCTACGGACACCCTCTCCCCAAGGGGCGAGGGAAAAGGATGTAATAAACCCTCAAAGGAATCCCCATAGCGAGATAAAGGTAATTTCCCCCTCGCCCCTTGGGGAGAGGGTGTCCGCAGGACGGGTGAGGGGCTATTTTTTTACTCTAATTTTTGGTATTTTCCCCAAAAATATGTACCTTTGCAACTCATAAAACAAAAAGAATAAAGATTAAGAAAAACAAGAATGAAGAAAAATCTCGAGACAATTTGTATTCATGGCGGATGGAAAGCCACTAAAGGAGAACCACAGCAGTTACCTATCTATCAGAGCACCACATTCAAGTACGACACCAGCGACCAGATGGCTCGCCTGTTCGATTTGAAGGACAGCGGCTATTTCTACACACGTCTGGCAAATCCTACCAACGATGCCGTTGCAAAGAAGATTGCAGCACTCGAAGGCGGTGTAGGTGCAGTACTTACAAGCTCTGGTCAGGCAGCTAACTTCTACGCTATCTTCAACATCTGTGAGGCAGGTGACCATTTCATCACCTCAAACAACATCTATGGCGGTACATACAACCTCTTCGGTGTTACCCTGAAGAAGCTCGGCATAGAGTGTACCTTCATCGATCCTGACTGGGATGATGAGCGTATTGAGAAGGAGTTCCGTCCTAATACAAAGTGTTTCTTCGGTGAGACTATCTCAAACCCTGGCGGTAACGTATTCGATATAGAGCGATTTGCAAAGATGGCTCACAAGCATGGTGTACCTCTCGTTGTTGATAACACCTTTGCTACTCCTATCAACTGCCGCCCATTCGAGTGGGGCTGCGATATCGTTACCCACTCTACCACAAAGTACATGGACGGTCATGCTACTCAGGTAGGCGGTTGCGTGGTTGATTCAGGCAACTTCGACTGGGATGCACATAGCGACAAGTTCCCTGGCCTTACCACCCCTGACGAGTCATACCACGGACTGGTATATACCAAGGCATTCGGCAAAGCAGCTTACTGCACCAAGCTCGTAACACAGCTTATGCGTGACCTCGGCAGCATCCCTGCACCACAGAACTCATTCCTCCTGAACCTCGGTCTTGAGACTCTTGCCCTTCGTATGCGTCAGCATTGTGCTAATGCCCAGAAGGTGGCTGAATGGCTTGAGAAGAACGAGAAGGTGGGCTGGATAAACTATGCAGGACTGCCATCAAACAAGAACTATGCTCTTGCCCAGAAGTATATGCCAAACGGCACTTGCGGTGTTATCGCATTCGGTCTAAACGGTACTCGTGAGGAGGCTATCAAGTTCATGGATAACCTTGAGTTCATCTCTATCGTTACCCACGTGGCTGATGCCCGCACCTGCGTACTGCACCCAGCAAGCCACACCCACCGTCAGCTCTCTGAGGAGCAGTTGCGCGAGGCAGGCATAGCACCAGACCTTGTACGCTTGTCAGTCGGCATCGAGAATGCAGAGGATATCATCGCAGACCTCGAGCAGGCAATGGCTAAGATGTAAAGACCCTCTAAATTCCCCTGCATAGGGGGACTTTTTAAAGATTTGGCTAAGCAGAAATATTATGTAGTATGGAACGGACCGTCTCCTGGCGTGTATTCCTCTTGGGAAGCATGTCAGGAGGCGGTTAATGGTGTTTCTGGAGCCAAGTATAAATCATTCAAGACACAGGAAGAGGCAGAAGATGCCTTCGAGATGGGAGAAGAAGCCTACGAAGAGACTAATGCTACTAATACTATTGATGACAGCACTTCTGGCAAAGCTAGTGAATCAAGCAGTTCCAGTAATACAAGCGAGCCCAGCAAGCCCGTTCGCCCAGTCTTTAACCCGCAGAATCTTCCTGCCGAGGTAATCCGCGAGGCAATAGCCGTGGATGCAGCCTGTTCGGGCAATCCAGGAGCAATGGAATATCGAGGCGTATATCTCGCTGACGGCAAGGAGATATTCCACTATGGCCCAGTACATGGAACAAATAACATTGGCGAATTCCTTGCCCTTGTTCACGGTCTTGCCCTACTCAAGCAGAAAGGTCTCAACACTATGCCGATATACAGCGATTCGGTCAACGCACAGCTATGGGTAAGAAAACACCATTGCAAGACAACCCTTGTCCGTAACGAGCAGACAGAAAAGCTGTATCAGATGATAGAGCGGGCAGAAGCATGGTTGAGGAAAAACACATATCGAAACCCTATTATCAAGTGGCAAACTGATAAATGGGGCGAAATTCCAGCTGATTTCGGGAGAAAATAGGCCTATTTTGGTTAAAATTAAAGGTTTTTCGAAAAAAAAACGGGAAAAGTTTGATTTATATCAACCTTTTTATTATCTTTGCAAATGTTTTCCGGCATACCCAATCTGGTTTAACCTCTGAATACTATACTCTCACAAAAATATTCTCACTATTAAGCTCCTAACAATACTGAACAATCTATTGTCGGTAAAACCATAACACTCATAAAGAGTGCTCAGATGGAGCGGCACTTGTCAACCGACAGTGCCGTTCTTTTATTTTAACAGTAGAATCTGAATGCTTATGAAAAATTGTATCATACTCTCCATACTATTATCTCTTGTTGCGATGTCATGCCTTGCCATCCCGGCAAAGCGTATAAAGCGCCCCCTTACCCTTGCCGACGGCACCACAGTCATGGCTACGCTCGTCGGTGATGAGAACGGGCATTGGTATGTTGACGACAAGGGAAATGCCTTGACAGAGGATAGTATCGGTATAGCTCACTATATCTCCCAATTTGAGTTTGAGTCTCGTAATAAGGCAAAGACAGAACGCATGACTATGCGCAACAATAGCAGGAAAGCCCGACTTGCGAAGGCGAAACAAATGTCATCATTTATAACACGAGGCTCTGGCGAAACCATCTACGAGGGCTACAAAGGCCATAAGAAGGGACTTATCATACTCGTAAACTTCACCAACAAGAAATTCACCTTCACACGCGATGATTTCAATGCCCTTGCCAACGAGAAAGGATACAACAAGAACAATGCAAAGGGCAGCGTGAGCGACTATTTCAGAGAGCAGTCATACGGCAAGTTTGAATTGGAATTCGATGTAGTTGGCCCATACGACCTTTCACATGAAATTTCATATTACGGCAATAACGACGATAATAACGATGATGTCCTACCCGGCGAGATGATAACTGAAGCCGTGAAACTCGCAGACAAGGATGTCAACTTCGCCGACTATGACTGGAACCTCGACGGAGAGGTGGACCAGGTATATATCCTATACGCCGGCTACTCAGAAGAACAGGGAGCTCCATCCTATAACATATATTCGCATGAATGGGATCTCGAATCCGCCAAACACTTTAACAATGGCGGAAACGGGTCTATCCTTCTGGATAACGTCTGGATCAACACCTATGCCTGCAGCAGCGAACTGAAAGATTTCAGGGGCAAGAAGATGAACGGCATAGGAACAATATGCCATGAGTTCAGCCACTGCCTCGGACTCCCCGACCTGTACGATACCGACAACAGCAGCACCTTTGGCATGAGGTCATGGTCGATAATGGACTACGGTTCCTACAATGGCGACAGCCATCGCCCATGCGGATATACCTCATACGAGCGTTGGCAAGCCGGATGGCTTGAGCCTGTCGAGCTTACTACCACCACCACCGTAACCGATATGAAGCCTATCACCGACACTCCCGAGGCGTATGTGATTTACAATGATGCCAACCACGATGAGTACTACCTTTTGGAAAACCGCCAGCTCACCTCATGGGATGATGCGGGCTATGGTCATGGATTGCTCATCCTGCATGTGGACTACGACAAAGAGGCTTGGGATGACAATACGGTGAACAACCTTGCCTCCCATCAGCGACTTACAATCTTCCATGCGGATAACGATGCCCTCAACACATCTCTTGAAGGAGACCCTTATCCCGGCACGTCAGGCAATAATTCACTCACCGACTCTACCATTCCGGCAGCCAAACTATTCAATGCCAATAAGGGCGGCAAGAAATTCATGGGCAAACCAATAACTGACATTACCGAAAGCATTAACGGCTATATCAGTTTCACGTTCACCAACCATAAAGCCACAACAGGCATAGAGACAATCACAGCAGAGCCCCAGACAAAGATATACAGCATCAGCGGTCAGTATATGGGTACTGACTTGAAGAAGCTCCCTCGCGGAATATACAAGGTGAAAAACGTAAAATAAAACCGCTGAAAAAGTTTTTTCTAGAGATTTTCAAAGACCTCCCTTGCTCTTCGCATTCTCCGTTCCAAGTCCGTTTCAGGTCCGTTGTAAGTCCGTTCCTTAGAAACAGACTCCAAACGAAGGCATAACGGGAGAGGCATTGGGGCAAGTCCATCATGAAGCGCCTTCAAAACAAAAAAAGAGTCCTGTAGGTCAATGACCTGCGGGACTTTATATTTACTCAATTATTGCTGTTACGAAATCAAAATAGTAAGGATGAATCCTACACGACATCCTCCTTGCGGCTTTTCTGCAAGGTCGAGCATTCCTCCTTGCTGAATCATCATCCTACGACTCAGGGAAAGACCAATACCGCTGCCGCTACGCTTTGTGGTGAAGAAGGGGACAAAGAGCGACTGCCGGTTCTCTGCAGGGATAGGCAGACCATCATTGCCAATGTAAAGCGTCAACTCATGACTGTTTGCGGGCTCCTCCATCTGCTCTATCATCATTTTCTTCGCTTCTGCTTCCGCTGCGTTCTTTGCCAGGTTCATAAGCACTTGGCGTAACATTCCGACATCTGCTCGAACTATCAGATCTGTAGGAACGTCTATCTCCCACGTCAGTTCTGGATAGGCATTACATACCTCATCAAGCACAGCACGAAGGGACACGTCTTGCAACACGGGTTTCTCCAATTCCGACATCTTACGGTAATTAGCCACGAAGTCACTCAAATGGCGGCTGGTGTCGAAGATGGCCTGAATGCCGGGTTCAAGAAGAGTGCCTTTCACATCATCGCGGCTAAGCATTGACTGGCTGATACTGGTAATAGGAGCTGTGGCGTTCATCATCTCATGAGTCAGCACACGGGTTAGCCGTTCCCATGATTCCACCTCATTCTGATTTACTTGCTGACGGATGGTTTCTCCCAGTTGGTTCAGCGTCTGCTGCATAGCCCGTTCTCCAGGTAGTAAGCCATTGGTTGGAAGACGAAAAGTGAAATCATGATTGCGGATAGCCTCCTGCATCATATGGGCGCGTATCTTCAGCGAATGCTGCCGACGAACTGTCCATACTATGAGCGCAGCGAACAAAATACATATGATAATAAAGAGCCACATCATAACCGCTTCATTTTATTATAGAGTGTCTGTCGCGCGATGCCAAGGAGTTCTGCAGCCTGTGTGAGATTGCCGTGACAATGGTCAATGGTTCGACGGATATGATCTTTCTCCATTTCGTCAAGTGTGACTATCTCATTCCGCATTTCGAGAACATCCTTTAACTTGCGAATCAGTTCGTCATTGTCCCACGGTTTGGTGATGAAATCAGCTGCACCGCTCTTCAGTCCTCGTACTGCCAGCGAAACGTCAGCGTAAGCCGTCAGCAATACCACTGGAGTCTGCGGATGCTGTTTGCGGATAGAGCGAAGCCAGAACAGGCCCTCCTGTCCGCTGTTCACGCCAAGTGTGAAATTCATGTCGAGCAATACGATGTCAATCTCTTCCTGTGCCATCGTTTTCAGAATATCATCAGGATTTTCCAACGTCAATATGCGTTCAAAGACACTATCCAAAAGATAGCGCATGGCTGTCAGGATGGAAGCATTGTCATCTACAACTAATATAGTACCATATTGTTTCATGGTTGCAAAGATACGAATATTCTGTCAAAAAATTATACGGATGACTGTCAAATTTTTTGACAATCTAACTCTGGCGACGTTAAAACTCTTGGAACATAATGGGAAAATATCTAATTTTGCAGAAGAAAAATTACGAGAACAGGCTGCACCTCGGTAAAGAGCGAGCTCTCTACACTCGGTTGAAACTGTCCTTGCATCACAAAAGAACAACAATAGTAATGAAAATATCATTGATCGCTTTCTTGACGCTTACAGCCGTTTCAGCCCATGCACAAAACTCATGGACGATGCAACAATGTATGCAATACGCAGTGGAGCACAACCATGAGGTGAAGCGTACAGAGCTTGAGCTTGACAATTACAAGGCCAGTAAGACAGGTGCCATCGGCCGTTTCCTGCCTGATGTGCATGGAGGCATCGAAGCGCAGTATAATTACGGACGTGCCATCGACCCAGAAACGAATGGTTATACCGATGTGAATACCTTCTATAACGTCTATTCCCTGAGTGCCTCACTACCCTTGTTCGACGGATTCAGCCGTCTGCATGCGCTTCGTGCAGCCAAGGCAAGTGTACTGATGGGACGAATGGCGCTTCGTCAGCAACAAGACCAAACGGCTCTGAACGTGTTGCAGGCATATACCAATGTGGCCTACTATCAAGGTCTTGTAAAGATGACTGAAGAAAAGGTTGAAGAGGCCGAACTACTGCTAAGACAGACGCGAGTACTTGAAGAGGTGGGGCGCAAGAGTGCAGCCGACGTAGCTCAGGTGGAATCGCAGCAAGCAGAAGCTCATTATGAACTCACCCGTCAGCAAAGTCTCTTGGCTTCAGCGCTGTTGGACCTGAAAAAGGAAATGGCTTTCCCCATTGCTGATACGCTTTCGCTGTCAATCCAACAAGATCAGCCAACACCCAACACCCAACACCCATCACCCATCGCCTACGGACAAACCTTTACGAAGGAACATCCGGAACTACAGGTATCGCATTACCAGATGCAGACATCAAAACACGAGTTGCATCAGGCGCGTGCATCCTTATATCCATCTCTCTCGTTAAATGCGGGTATGAACACCACCTACTACCACACCCTTCATTCTGATGCCGGACAGTCTTTCCGCAACCAGTTCAAGAACAATATGGGTGAATATGTTGTTGCCACGTTAAGCTTCCCCTTGTTTAATCGCCTACAGACCATCACCAGCATCCGACGGGCCAAGAACAATTATCAGATAGCCTGCGAGAACTACGAACAGAAGCAGCTGGAGTTGGAGAAGCTGAGCCGCGAAGCCTGGCAGGACTGGCAAGGCTATCTCAAACAAACTGAGCAGATGGTAAAGAAAGTTGAAGCCGACAGTCTGGCCTATCAGCTAACACGTCGCCAATTCGAGGAAGGCCTCTCAACTGCCATTGACCTGCACACTACTTCCTCACAACTGCTGAAATCGAAAGCCACCCTGTTGCAATGCCAACTGATGGCGATGGTTAAAGAACATTTGATAAGATATTATAACGGAGCACCGATATGGACAAAATAATAGAAAAGACAAAGGCACAAAAGTTGAAGAAATATTGGCCGTGGATAGGTGTTGGGTGTTTGGTGTTGGGTGTTAGCCTCTGGCTTATATTCGGCAATCACGCCTCAACGCTGAAAGTAAATGCCAATGACCTGACTATGAGCGAGGTAACGAAAGCAGAATTTAAGGACTATGTACGCACTAACGGACAGGTACTGCCCATACAGGTGGTGCAGATTTCGCCAGAAGAAGGCGGCATCGTGATGGAGAAGGTTGTCGAAGAAGGCACACACGTCAAAAAAGGCGATGTCATTGTTCGTCTTAGCAACTCCAACCTCGACCTGCAGATTCTGAATGCCGAAGCCGAACTGGCAGAGAAGCAGAACCTGCTGCGTAACACTCAGGTAGCCATGCAGCAAGACCGCCTAAACAACCAGACGGAGCAGGCACAGCTGGATATGGACACCCAGCGCAAGCAGCGTACCTTCGAACAGAACAAACGGCTCTATAAGGAGAAACTTATCAGTCGTGAGGATTACCTGAAGTCGCAGGAAGACTATCAGCTCTCAGCCAAGAAACGCTCCTTGATTTCAAAGCGTCTGAAACAGGATTCGCTCTATCGCACCACGCAGATGGACCAGATGGAAGACAACCTACAAAATATGCGCAAGAACGTGGTACTGGTGCGTCAGCGCAAGGATAAACTCGAAGTACGCTCAGCTATCGACGGTGAACTGGGACTTCTCGATGTGGAGTTGGGACAGAGCATCCAGCCTGGTCAGAAGATTGGGCAGTTGAACGACCTCTCCGACTATAAGGTACAGGCACAGCTTGATGAGCATTATATCGACCGTGTGCGTCAAGGCCTTACCGCCACCTTTACCCGTGGCGATAAGCAATACAAGTTGCAAGTGCGCAAAGTATATCCCGAAGTGCGTGAGGGTAAGTTCCGCTGTGACTTCGTCTTCAAAGGCGAGCGCCCGGAGAACATCCGCACAGGCCAGACCTACTATATCGACCTCGAACTGGGACAGCCCGAGCAGGCCGTCATCATTCCTCGCGGCACGTTCTTCCAGACTACTGGCGGACAATGGATCTTCGTCCTCGACAAGAGCGGCAGCAAAGCCTATCGCCGTAACATCCGCATCGGTCGCCAAAATCCGCAATTCTATGAAGTTCTGGAAGGCTTGGAACCAGGCGAGCGCGTAGTCACCAGCGGCTATGAGGCATTCAAAGACAATGAAGTGCTAGTAATTAACAATTAATAATTAACACTTGCGCAGCTTGATGAGCTTCGAGAAGAACTTGCACAGTTTGTTGAGCCTTAGCGAAAAATTAACAAGGAGTGCGAATGGCTATTGACCTTAGTCCTTAGACCTTTGACCTCCAATTGAATATCAACATGAAGAGTTATCTGAAATTCCTGAGCCGTCACAGGCTGTTTACCATTATCAATATCGTAGGCCTTTGCCTATCGATGGCGTTTCTCCTGTTGCTGGGCGACCTTATCTATCGTCAGACGACGGTGGAGAATTACCAGACGCGAGGTGAGCGTACCTTCGTCGTGGGTAACGAGATATTCATGATGTCGCACTTCCGCATAGGGCAGAAGTTGCAAGACCGTTTCTCGGAGATTGAAGACTGGTGTTCTATTTCGGGCATAAATGTGACATTCACCATTAAAGGACAGGAGGCAAAGACGAAGATGCTTCTCACGGCACCCAACTTCTTTAATTTCTTCGACTACAAGCTATTGACAGGCAATAAGAAGAAGGTACTTAGCGCTCCCAATCAGATAGTGGTCAGCAAAAAGTTCGCCCAGCGTTATTGGCCCAACGGCGATGCTGTGGGCAAAGAAGTAGTTCTTGGCGACGAAAATCCCATTACCTATACCGTCAGTGGCATAATGGACGATTTCGACCGTTCTGTTATCCCAGACACCTATGAATGCGTGGTTAATTTGGAGAACCTGCGTCAGCTTCATGCTTCGGCATACGTTGAGACCATGAATAATGCCGCCAGTTGCGTGCTTTTCTTGATGGAACGCGAGGGTTGCAACCTTCGTAGTAAGACAAACGATATGCGCGACTACCTGAAGACCTTCTTCTGGCTCTATCAGATGGGGGCAGCGAAGGAGCTGACTCTCACCCCGCTGTCCACGCTCTACTACGATGCAGGGATGTGTACTTTCGAAGGAGACGGCGATGCCCTTAATCATGGCAGTCGCGACATGGCGCATCTCTACGTGGTCATAGCCCTGCTCGTACTGGTGTTCGCCATCTTCAACTACGTGAACCTGAGCGTGTCGCTCACCACGGAGCGTTCGAAGGAGATGGCAACACGCCGATTGCTCGGCTTGTCCCGACTACAGGTTTTCAGCAAACTGATAGGCGAGAGCATACTCTTCACAGCCATAGCCTTTATGATAGCTTACCTGATAGCACTCGCCCTGCAAGACAAGGCTATGGAAATGGCCAATTGCCAGATGGACCTGCTGAAGGATACAGGAGTAGTGACCATCGTTGCTATAATACTCGCTATCATCCTCGTTGGTTCAATGGCAGGTTTCGTGCCAGCCGTGATTCTCAGTAACTACAAACCCATCGACATCGTGCGCGGCACATTCCGCCGTCGTGTTCGCCAGCGTTGGAGTCACATGCTGATGGTAACGCAGACCGTGTTCGTCATAGTCATGCTGACAATCACGCTCTTACTTAGCAGCAGCATCCGTGAGCGCATGAGCCGTCCGTTAGGCTACGACATCGAGAACATCCTCAGGACAAAGGATATAGCCAGCCTCAATGAGGCTCAGCGTCAGACGTTCCGCAGCAAGATGCTTGAACTGCCGGAGGTAGATGCCGTCGGCTTCGGCTACGGAACTCCCGTTGAGGGACTGGAGAACCAGACAACTTCTGCCGATGACGGAACGGTGGTCAGCCAACAGCTGATGATAGGCGACAGCACCTTCTATAACATCCTGAACATCCACCCTGAGAAAGTCTATAGCGACAACGGCGTGGGCGTCAACCACCAGTTGCTGCGCCAGTTCGGCAAGCGCGATGATGAGCGTAGGATAGCGACGGCAAACGGAAACACCTACTGGGAAATCGGAGCCGTCTATCCCGACATGGTCTTTCTGAACGTGATGAATGAGGAAGAGCATCCCACCCCGTTTGTAATTATCAATGCGAAAGAGTTCCATGACGATGCGGACACCTTTGAGAACAGGAATTACGGAAGACCTCGTCAGGCTCTTGTGAAATACCACGGTGATCGCAAAAAGGTGGAAGATGCGATCAAGCGACTAATTAGCACAGCTACAGGCCATGAGGCACAAGAGGTTCGCTCACTCACTCAGGAGCATCAGAAGTGGTACGAGGAATACGAGCGGTTCCTCAGCGTACTGACAGTCTTTACTTCGGTTGCCCTGCTTATTGCAATACTCGGTCTGATGGCTATGAACAGCTACTTCGTCAGCCAGCGCCGTCGTGAGATTGCAGTCCGTCGTGTCTTCGGAGCAGAAATCAGCGGTATCACCATGCGGTTGCTCCTTGCGGTAGTCGTACAGTCAATTGTCGCAATGGTTATCGCCATTCCCCTTTCGTGGTGGTTGGCTCCAATGGTAGGCAGTATCTCAGGTCTTACTATCAAGATGGAGTTCTTGCCATTGTTTCTCTCACTTATCATAGTACTCGCCGTCAACCTGCTGACCGCAGCATTCCAAGGCTGGCAAGCTGCAACCGAGAATCCAGTAAATAGTATTAAAAACGAATAAGGAATAAAGAGTAAAGAATAAAGAGTAAAGAGTAAAGTAGACTGCGAAGCTGATGAGCTTTGCGAATAAAGTTTAAAGGCATGAAGAGTTATTTTAAATTCCTATCGAGAAACAAGGCTTACACCTTTATTAACATTGCAGGCCTGGTAGTGTCGCTGATGTTCATCATCCTGATGGGCGACTACACTTGGCGACAATACAGTATCGACTCATGGCATGAGAATGCCGACCGCATCTACCTGATGTGGAGCAATGAAGATTTCTTCATGTGGCCACAGGTGGCAGGTGAGGTGAAGGAGATGTGTCCTGAAGTAGAGAAGACCTGCTGTGTGATGAGCCAGAACGGACGCATCAAGTATGGACAGCGCGAAGTGATGGCAAAGGAGAACGATAACAGCAATATCATGTTGGTTGACTCGACATTCTTCCAGTTCTTCAGTTTCCCGTTAGTGCAGGGCAATCCACAGACAGTCCTCGATGCACCCGACAAGTGTGTCGTGACAGAGAGTCTGGCCCGCCAACTGTTTGGCGACAAGAACCCCATCGGGGAAACACTACAGATAGTGGGCGACCGTAATGTATATTTGAATAATCAAGACCCTTACGACTCTACGCTGGTTTATACCATCAGCGGCGTGGCACGCGACTTTGACCACACGGTGTTGCCCAACGAAACGCAACTCATTGTCAGCATGGAGCGTTTTGGGCAGGTGATGGGCTACAATCTCACGAGCGACGCCATTGGTTACGGTCCAACAGGTTACTGCAAGGACTTTTTGATGTTGAAGCCCGGAACCTCGCTCGATGGTAAGAAGAAAACCATAGAGGATTACCTGAGTAAGAACTACACACTTTGGGGCCGCTTGGGGGAGCATGAGTTAGAGCTTACACCTCTTACGGACATCATGTTCGCGCCACAAAATAACGGCCACGGAATACAGAAGGGTGATCGGACACGTTTGCGCATCCTGCTGGCTGCCGTATTGGCAATTCTGTTCTTCGCCGTCAGCAACTACATCAATCTGACCGTAGCGAATACTGGTTTCCGTGCCAAGGAAATGGCTACACGACGGCTCTTCGGCAGCAGCCAAGTGGAGATTTCACTGAAGTTGATTGCTGAATCAACGCTCATGATGGCCGTGGCATTCCTTATAGGCTTTGCTTTAGCCCTCTGTTTTCAGGACGATGCAGCTGAATTGTTTAAGGGAAAGATTGCGCTGCTCAATGATATCAGCATCGGCACCATGAGTGTCAGCCTCGCCTTCATCCTGCTTGTGGGCATCGCCTCTGGCATCATGCCATCATGGCATATTTCCCGCTTTCAGCCTATCGACATCGTAAAAGGCAACTTCCACTATCACTCTAAGATGGTTATGGGCAAGCTGTTCATCATCATTCAGAACATCGTCACCGTAACCATGCTCACCGCCGCCCTTGTCATCTGGCTACAAGTGAACCACCTCATTCATGCGCCTTTAGGCTTCAATACCAAGCATCTCTATTACATCATGTCACCTGAAGGAAAGAGCCAGACTGTCAGGAATCAGTTGGAACGGTTGCCTTTCGTTGAGACTATCGGTGAGATGAGAGGCACATCGTTTTCTGCCTATAATTCGAAGATTCAGGTCATAAAAAATGGTGATGAACTGGTCACTTTGTTTCTCACCGACTTAGACTCTGCGGCTTTCAACCTTTACGGACTAGAAATCCTCAAAGACTACGGTCCGACAAATGGCGGCTATTATTTGAATGAGGAAGCCATCCGACGATTGAAATATACCGATAGAGAACGCGAGATAGACTGGTGGAAGGGACAAAAAGTACCTATCAGTGGCATTCTCAAGGACTTCAATCGCATCAATGTGCTAGAGGGAGTACAGCCTTTCGCCATCCGTGTGAAGGAACATGTGGAAGACCCGAACTTCCTCGTAAAGACGAACGGTGACAAGCAAGCCAAGGCTGCCTTCATCAACATCCTCAGCGCACTGGATGTTCCCGAGGCCGACCAATCAGAGAACGTCAGCAGCCTCGAGGAAAACATTGCCGAGTCCTTCGACGAGCAACATAACACGCTGAAGATTATCACGCTCTTCACAATCATTGCCGTGATTATCTCCGTGATGGGCTATGTCGGTATGTCACTCTTCTTTATCCGTCAGCGACAGAAGGAGATAGGCATCCGTAAGATTATGGGCTCGACATCAGGCGAAGTGATGATACTGATGCTCCGTATATTCTGCGCACCGTTGCTAATATCGTTCATCATCGCCATTCCACTCTCGTGGTATATCATGCGCGATTGGCTCAGCAACTTCAGTTATCGCATTGAGCTTAGTGCCTGGATTTTCGTTGCCACCTGTGCCATTGCCCTGTTGGTTGCTATACTCTCTGTTAGCCTCCAAATTATCAAGGCTGTCAGAACAAATCCCGTAGAAAGTATTAAAACAGAATAAAGTATGATTTCAGCAATTAAAACACTAAATAAACGAGGCCAGCATAACTGGACGAAGATAATCTGTCTGGCCATAGGACTGGCAGCCGGCGTCGTGCTGATAGGCAAAGTGGGCTTCGAGCAGTCGTATGACGACTTCTTCCCAGAGAGTAACCGCATCTATGTGGTTTGTGAAGACTTTATCCAGAATGGCGAGTATGCTCACATTCCCCAGACAGCAGGAGCTGTTGCGCCAGGCATGAAACGGTATTGCCCACAGATAGAGGCTGCCACGCGATATACAGCTATTGGCTATGATAAGCCCATCGTAACAGAGGATGACAAGCGAGTGCACACCAACCTCGCCCTTGTGGATAGCTGTTTCTTCGATGTGTTTCCCTTCCGTATCTTGCAGGGTAATCCTAAGAAAGTGCTAAGTCAGACTGATTACTGCATGATTCCCCGCTCTTTAGCAGAAAAATTGGGTGGAAATGTTGTAGGAAAGAAGGTATATAACAACAAGCGTGGCGGAATGTCGCTCACCATTGGCGGAGTCTATGAGGACATCCCTATGAACTCCAAACTCTATGGCATGGAGGTGATGGTGGCAATGCCAACGATAAGCAAGCTGATATGGGACGGACGCGATAACTGGCTGGGTAATGACCGCTACCAGGGCTATGTTCGCTTGGCTGAGGGTATCACGCCCGATGACCTGAAACCGCAGTTCGAGAAGATGAAACGGGAGAACCTGCCTATGGAAGAACTGAAAAAAAACGGTGTGGAAATGTACTTCTCCGTGACTCCGCTTATGGACTTCCACACAAAGGATGACGGAGTGCGTCGCATGACGTTGATCCTCTCACTCTTGGCTGCGGTGCTCATTGGCTGCGCCGTGATGAACTACCTGCTATTGGTTGTAGGCGGCATCAGTCGCCGAGCCCGGGAAATGGCGGTTCACAAGTGCTATGGCGCTGAAACTCATCATGTTTACTATAAGATGATGATTGAAAGCTTTGTTCATCTGTTGTTGTCGCTGGCATTGGCAGCCCTGCTGCTCTATACTGGGAAGGATATTGTGGAGGAGTTGACGCGTGCACCGCTGTCCGTGCTGCTTATGGCAGGCAACAATGTGTGGATGATAGCGCTGACCTGTCTCGTGGTTCTGCTTATCACAGGCTTCGTTCCCGGCTACATCTACACCCACATCCCAGTAGCAGCAGCTTTCAAGAACTATAGTCAGAGCCATAGGCTGTGGAAACTCATGTTGTTAGGCTTGCAGTTCGCATCGGCCACATTCCTCATTGTGCTATTGGCAGTGGTTGGGCGTCAATATAATAGAATGGTTAACGACGACTTAGGCTACGACTATTCCACGTTAGGTTCTGTGCTACTTGACGGCGTATCCGTTGAACAGCGTCAGTTGGTAGTGGAGGAGTTGCGCAAGCTGGCATCCGTGAAGGGAGTGACGATGTCGTATGCTAATCTGACTGAGAACCAAGACGGTGATAATATCTATTTGCCGAACGATGACCATGAGTATATGAATATAGCCGACCTTTATCATGTAGGCAACGGTTATTTCGATGTGATGGGTATTCCAATAGTCTCAGGTCGCACCTTTACTGAGCAGACAGACTCCTTGCGCGAGGTGATGGTTAGCCGGAAGTTTGAAGAGCGTATGAAGGAACTGGCAGGCTGGGATCAGGCTTTGGGCAAACAGATTCACTGTACCTCGTTCGACGGACTACATACCATCGTCGGAGTATTTGAGGATGTCCGCCTCGGCAGCATAACGAATCCCGACACCCGACCTAGCGTCTGCTTCTATAGCCGCAAACCAGAATATATGCGTTATATCCTCATCCGCTTCCAGACAATGGACGGCCTAGAGGCTGCCAACAAGCGACTGAAGGAATTGGTGACCGACAATCCCGACATCCACATCACGCCTTATAACCAGATGGTGGTCAAACTCTATACCGATGCCCATAATTTCCGCACCACGGTGATGATTGGCGGACTGGTGGCTCTGCTCATAGCCCTCATCGGACTCATCGGCTATCTTTCAGGCGAGATAGGCAGAAGACAGAAAGAGATTGCTATCCGTAAGGTGAATGGTGCTCGGGCGGTTGATATTATCCGATTATTCATCATCGACATCATGCGTGTAGCTCTGCCCGCTGCCCTTATTGGAACCACAGGAGCTTGGTATGTCTCTCATCTCTGGCAGGAGCAGTTCAGCGAGAAGGCCGTACTTTCACCCCTACTCTTCATAGGCTGTGCATTGTTGGTGCTGATAGTCATCCTGTGTGTTGTCTGCATAGGCTGCCGTCGCGTCACGACAAGCAATCCCGTCAACTATCTAAAGACAGAGTAAGGAATAAAGATTAAAGTTTAAAGATTAAAGTATAAAGATTAAAGTTTAAGTTGAAAAAATGATAAAGTTAGAAAACATTCAGAAGGTATTCCGCACAGAAGAGGTGGAGACCGTAGCATTGGGCGGCGTATCGCTCGAAGTAAAAAAAGGTGAGTTCGTAGCCATCATGGGGCCTTCAGGCTGTGGTAAGTCAACACTATTGAATATCCTTGGCCTGCTCGACAATCCCACCAGTGGCACTTACATGCTCGATGGTGAGAACGTAGGACAGCTGAAGGAGAGTCAGCGCACAAAGGTTCGCAAGGGAAAGATCGGCTTCGTGTTCCAGAGCTTCAACCTCATCGACGAAATGAACGTAGAGGAGAACGTAGAACTGCCGCTTACATACCTCGGTGTACCAAAGAAAGAGCGTAAGACTCGAGTAGAAGAGGTGCTGCGCCGTATGGCTATCTCGCATCGCGCCCATCACTTCCCTCAGCAGCTCTCTGGCGGTCAGCAGCAGCGTGTAGCCATTGCCCGCGCCGTGGTGATGAATCCCAAACTTATCCTTGCCGACGAGCCAACAGGAAACCTTGACTCTAAAAATGGTCTTGAGGTGATGCAGCTGCTCACCCAATTAAATCAGGAAGGTACCACCGTCGTTATGGTAACTCACTCCGAGCGCGATGCTGGCTATGCTCAGCGTGTTATCAACCTCTTCGACGGTCAGGTAGTGCCAGAAGTGAAATTATAAATACTCTCTTATATTATGTTTATGATGGGTAGCGTTGACTTTATGCCGGCGCTGCCCTTTTCTCTTGTTAAAAGCAAATTATGAAGCATTCACGCGCAGTAATGATTACTGATTAGAAGAAACTTCCTCAAGGAATATATTAAGGTGAAAAGCGTAAAATAAAGCCGCTGAAAAAGACTATTTCAGGTCTCTATGGTATAGACACACGAAATTAATTATATCTGTATATTCATCATAATTCCAGATTTTCTACTTTTCCAACAGCCTTCTGCTCATATATCTTACAGGATACCAAACGGCTATCCAACCTACTGCAATAACGGTTAGAAAGACTATTGCTACATCAATATAATGCACGCTAACAGGATAGGCATCAACAACAAACGAACCGCTTGAAGAGCCGAGACGCACAAAGCCGTACTGTTGCTGTAACCAGCAGAGCAAGAGTCCAAGAAGAACTCCCGCAACAGCACCGATAAAGGTTATCATCCTACCCTCAAGCATAAAGATATTTGATATCTGCTTATCAGATGCTCCAAGGCAACGCAGGGTCTCTACATCATTCTTCTTGTCGATGATGAGCATTGACAATGAACCAATGATATTAAAGCATGCAACCACAAGAATGAAAGTGAGGAAAATATAAGCCATGAGTTTCTCTATCTCCATAACATTAAAAGTGTCTGCCTGTTGCTCATAGCGGTTCAGCACACGGAACTTGTCTCCTGCCACCTTCTGCATCTTTTTCTGCACGGCATCAACATCCACACCCGGTTTCAACTTTAACTCAAGGGCTGTAAGCTCACCGTCGCAGCCAAAGAGATTACGGGCAAATTCTATTGAAGTGAGAATATAATTCTTGTCATAGCGTGACTGCTGAACGCTGAATACCACTCCCGGAGAGAGCAAGGAATCAACAACAAATCCGTCCATAGGGTCAGACAAATCCAACTGTCCTTCACGACGTGGCGCATAGATATTAAGATAACCATCCCAACGGGCACCGGTACCAAGCGACTGGGCCAGTCTGATACCCATTATACCATACTGTAAATCAGCCACATGTAGTTCGTAGGCCCCATCGCCATACAGAATATTCTGAATATTTACAAGCTTGCTGAAGTTATCATCCACACCCTTTATCATCACCATAGACTGCTGGTCGCGATAGATAGTGAGGGCTTGATCTTCCACACTCTCCGTTACAACCTCTACCTCTGGGAATTGACGTATCTTTGTCAGTTCTGGAGCATCTGCAGGGGCATATTTACCCATAGCAGGCACAATCTCAATCTGCGGATCAAACTGAGTAAAGAAACCTGCCACCATATCGTGAAACCCATTGAAGACACTAAGCACGACGACAAGTGCCATCGTGGCAACAGCAACACCCACAACGGATATAAACGATATCAGGTTGATTACGTTGGTACTCTTCTTCGAAAAGAGATACCTTCGGGAGATATAGAATGGAAAAGAAGACATAAGACCTACCCCATCCCTCCTCAAGGGAGGGTGTTTTATATAGTAAAGAACGCCCCAATAGACTTCCTATATAAGTTCTCCGGGTAATAAATTAGATTGTTATTATTGAGTTTATATTCATCCGCACCCATTTCCAAAAAAATGTAACTACTCCCCCATGTGGGGGAAGGGGGGAGGAACCCTCCCTTGGGGAGGGTACTGGGTGGGCCTCTACTTCTTCAGCAACTCGTCAATCCTCTCCAGATAATCAAGGGAGTCATCGATGAAGAAGCGAAGTTCTGGGATGATGCGCAACTGATTACGAACGCGTGTGCCGAGTTCGTAACGTATCTGCTTTTCATTTGCCTGAATGTTCTTGATAATCTCCTCGCCACGCTCAGAAGGGAACACGCTAAGGTTAGCTGTGCATATACCGAGGTCTGGAGAGATACGTACACGAGTAACACTTACCAGCACACCCGGCATCATGCGTGTCTGTGCCTGGAATATTGAAGCCAGCTCCTTCTGGAGCATACGGCATATACGAGCTTGTCTTGTTTCTTGCATAATAAAAAAACACAGCCCCTCACCTGCCCTTCGGGCATTCTCTCCCCGAGGGGCGAGGGGAAAATTACATTTTATCGCTTAAAATCTATCCTTTAAAGGATTTTTACTAACTTCTTCCTCGCCCCTTGGGGAGAGGATGCCCAAAGGGCAGGTGGGGGGCCTTTTAGTTACCACAAAACCTTTCCCACTCAGTCTGGAAGCCATTGAACACATTGATATCGACCTCTGTGTTTATACCCTTGACACGGCCGTCAGGACACAACTGCCAATATACAAGATTCACATTCGGGCGGTACATACCATAACGGGCTATCCACACGTTGTAATTCTTCATCAGGTCGGGTGCTGCGGGCAGGTATTTGTCCACAAACTTCTGACTGACATAAAGGACAGGTTTCACGCCATGTGCCTGTTCTACCATATTCAGCCACTTACGTATATGGGCAAACATCGCCTTTGTACCACCCATCTGCCTTATCTGTCCAGCAGTCGGCTCAACGTCCAGCACAGGAGGGAAGTCTCCATACTGGTAACGTGAGTTCTTGAGGAAGAACATAGCCTGCTCTGCACCTGTGGTCTTGGTAGAGAAGAAATGGTACGAGCCCACTTTATATCCATGACTACGAGCAGCCTTGTAGTCTGCGTAATAGTAGTTGTTCCTGATGCTCTTACCCTCGGTAGATTTAATATAGATGAAGGAAATCTTATAGTTCACATCACCTGATATCGTCTTCTTGCTGATGTTGCCGAGGTGTGTTATCTTCAGGTCGTTCCAGTTGATGCCGAACCTCTGCACCTTGTTCCTTACACGCAGCACCTTCTTTCCCTTACGGTTACGCACCCATCTCTTCACCTTCGTTATCTTCTCATGCTGATAACGCGAGATGTCGATGCCATAGATACGCTCTTCGGTATAGGTGATGAGCTCTCCCAGATAACCGCCGTCCTTCCACTCGCCTATGCGCATTCGCATGCCAGGCGTGAGAGCCAGACCGAAGCCTGAACGTAACCCATGAGACCAGTTACCCTCGTAGTAACCACCATCATTCTTATAGAGCTTTCCATATCCGTGATAGTGACCTGCGGAATCAACCGTACCGATATAGGTTCCGAGAGAGTCAATCCTCACATGACTTGGCAATACCATTTTCGGAGCCGGACGCTTTGCGAGATGCTGCTTTATCATGTCGGTGCAGAAGGTATTCAGACTGGTAGAGAGATAGTACGGTTTCCTGCTGTCCTTTGTGCGGATCACTACCATACCGTTCTTTTCCTTTACCGTTTCACATTCCACGCGCACGGGGCGTGCAGAGGCTTCCTCAGATTCTTTTATCCATGCATAATAGCGTGAGCATAACTCGAGACGCAACGGAGCTTTGTTGTCAATCTTTGCAAGTGCCTTTGCAACACCATTGAGCGAATCCTTTGAGTGGTGCATATATTCACTTGCACGAGTAACAACGTCAAAGCCGTCCTCAGTCACATTATGTGTGCGAATGTAATAGTCCGCATGTTCCTCCTGCTCTTCTATGTTTACAAGAAGTCTCTTTACCGCCGCCTCCTGACGGGCAACAATTTCGTGTAACTGCTCGCTGCTTGCCTTGCAAAGCGAGGTGGTGTCAGTCTTCATTACCATCAGTCGGCCCTTGCATGATGGTATCACAGGAAGCCAATTCACCCACTGGCCGGGAATTGAATATGTGATAGTGGACACATTTGAATGGCTGTCCGGTCTGCCTCCCACGAAAAGCGTATCGCCTTGAATATCGCGAAAGGACATCAACGTGTCATTACCAGACATCAACAGAAAACAATCCTCGCGCTCTACCTTGGCATCTGACATTGCTATCTCTTCTGGAGGCACGGTACGTGACTGCCAAAGGAATACCACAACAATGATGCAGAGTAAGACTGCGGGAAATATACTATACTTAATTACCTTTTTCATTATTAGACAGCTTCTTCGCACGAAGACACTTGCTTCGGCTTGTTGAGCCTTGCGAAAAAATAGGGCATATCACTCACAAAGTGGTGCCCGTTTCATATTTGTGAGAGCAAAATTACACATTTTTTTTTTCATAAATGCAAGTTGTTGATATTTTTTTATATCTTTGCATCAAAATAATTAATCTTATGCTTGTAAAAACATATTGTGCGGCAATAAACGGTCTGGAAGTTACCACAGTCACGGTAGAGGTGAGCGTGGAAGCAGGACAATGCCTGTATCTCTCTGGATTGGGCGACGAGGCTGTGCGCGAGAGTCAGAGCAGAATCAGAACCGCGTATCTGTATAGTGGATATAAATTCCCCAATAAGTCTATTACCATAAACCTTGCCCCTGCTGATTTGCGTAAGGAAGGTACGTCTTTTGATCTGCCTATTGCTATTGGCATACTTGCCGCCAATGAGGATATGCCCAAGGAACCGCTCGACAAATATCTTCTCATAGGTGAGCTTGGTCTTGACGGCACTCTCCAGCCTGTTCGTGGTGCCCTTCCTATTGCCATCAAGGCAAGGAAAGAAGGTTATAAGGGAATGATACTTCCTCGCGCGAATGCTTATGAGGCTGCAGTCGTGAATAATCTTGAAATCTATGGCATGGATACTCTGGCCGATGTGGTTAAATTCCTCTCCGGACAGAGTGAGGTAAGTCCTCTGGAATATGACACGCGTAAGGTTTTCTATGAACAACAGGCAAGTGGAAGTGACCTCGACTTTGCTGATGTGAAAGGACAGGAATCTGTGAAGCGTGCTATGGAAGTAGCTGCAGCTGGTGGGCATAACATGATTATGATTGGTCCTCCAGGCTCTGGCAAATCAATGATGGCAAAGCGATTGCCGAGTATCCTTCCTCCCTTATCCCTTGCTGAAAGTCTCGAAACGACTCAGATTCATAGTATTGCCGGCAAACTCGGTAGTAAAAACGGTAATGCTTCTGCTCTTATCACTCAGCGGCCTTTCAGAAGTCCGCACCACACCATTTCACAGGTGGCATTGGTTGGCGGTGGCACTAAGGCCATGCCGGGTGAAATATCCCTCGCCCACAATGGCGTGCTCTTCTGTGATGAGTTGCCTGAATTTAATAAAAGCACGCTTGAAGTTCTTCGTCAGCCATTAGAGGATAGAACCATTACTATCTCTCGTGCAAAATACACAATAGAGTACCCATGCTCTTTCATGTTTGTTGCAAGCGCCAATCCTTGTCCGTGTGGTTACTATGGCGACCCAACCCACCATTGTGTCTGTACTCCCAATCAGATACAGAAATATATGAATAAGATTTCAGGTCCGTTGCTCGACCGTATTGATATCCAGATAGATATCGTGGCAGTTCCTTTCTCTGAACTCTCAAAGACGGCCCAAGGAGAATCTTCAGAAGAAATCCGCAAGCGAGTCATAGCCGCCCGTCAGATTCAGACCGAGCGTTTCAAGAAAGAAAAGGCTGTTCATTGCAATGCCCAAATGAATGATAGGATGCTTCGCAAGTATTGCGTTATTGACGAGCAGACAACAACCCTTCTCCATAACGCTATGGAGCGTCTGCATCTCTCTGCAAGGGCATATTCTCGTATTCTGAAGGTTGCAAGGACTATTGCCGATCTCGATGGTTCTGAGAATATCCAGACGCAACACATAGCTGAGGCTATAGGCTATAGGCAGTTGGATAGAGGTGATTGGGCTGAAAGAGGAATGTAATAGATTAATAAATAACGTGAGTTCGATGACTTGCTTCAGCTTGATGAACTTCAGCGAATAATTAAAACTTTGTTGTTTTAGCAGCAAGCTGCTGTTTTCGGAACAAAAATTTTTAGAAAATTATCAGAAAATTTATTCCAAAAAAAATTAAAATTTTAATTTTCTGAGGTAATTTTTTTGGCCATCGTGAATAATTTTTATTCCAGAATTTAGCAACGAAGTTGCGTTTACGAGGGATTTTGATTTTTTTCAAAGCTCATCAAACAAAAGCAAGTCGTCGAACTCACGTTAAATAAAAAGAAAAAAATATGGATCGTAGTTCGCAAATCATTCGCACCAGTTGGATAGGTATAGCAGCCAATGTGTTATTGGCAGGTTTCAAGGCAACAGTCGGCATTCTTGCCAATTCCGTGGCAATCATAATGGATGCTGTAAATAACCTTAGCGATGCGCTTTCAAGTGTCATAACCATCGTTGGCACAAAACTCTCACAACGACCTGCCGATCGCAAACATCCCTTCGGTTTCGGGCGTATAGAGTATTTTAGTGCCATAATAATTGCAATTATCGTGCTATCTGCCGGCATTACTTCGCTCATAGAGTCGGTGAAGAAAATCTTCGCCCCTACAGAACCGGAATATACAACGGTAACGCTCGTGGTAATAGTAGTAGCTATTGTGGTAAAACTGATACTGGGACAGTATGTCAAGCGCAAGGGCGAGCAACTAAAGAGCGATGCGTTGATAGCCTCTGGCTCTGATGCGTTATTCGATGCTGTAATTACTCTTGCAACGCTTGTATCTGCAGGCATCATGCTGCTATGGAACGTTTCTCTTGACGGTATTCTTGGAGCCTTGATTTCCGTTGTCATCATAAAGGCAGGAATAGAAATGCTCGCCTCACCTATCAACGAACTTCTTGGCACGAGCATTTCGGCAGAACTCACCCATCAGATTCATAAGGAAGTGTCTGAGTTTGAGGGTGTTCATGGCGTATTCGACCTTATTCTGCACAACTACGGTCCTGACGTGAAGATAGGTTCTCTGCACATCAATGTAAATGACACGATGTCTGCTCACGATATTCATGGTCTTACTCGCAAGATATCCATGCAGATGTTTGAGCGTCACGGTATCATAATGACCGTGGGAGTCTATGCTATAGCTACGGGCGAGAACAAGCGAACTGAACTACAGACGAAGGTAATGCAGACTCTCGCAGCCCATAAGGATATTGTTCAGGTGCATGGCTTCTACTATTCTGAGAAAGACAATATGCTTTCTGTTGATGTCATTCCTGATATTTCTGTTCACGATGATGCCGCTCTCACCAGCCAACTTACCGCAGAGATTCAATCCTTAGTGCCAGACACACAAGTGGCTATTGTCGTGGATCATAACTATAGCGAATAGATAGGGCGGAAAGCAAAAGTAACATAACGTGAGTTCGACGACTTGCTTCAGCTTGATGAGCTTCAGCGAATAATTCAAGACTGCGAGGGCTGAACGTCGAAGAGGTCGGCGGCCGAAGGGACTTGCGCAGCTTGATGAGCATTGCGAATAAAGCCAAAGCCCGACACCTAATAGGGCAGTCCGTAAGGGCTGTTATTCTATAGATGCGTGATTAAAGGAGCGCTGTAAGTGCGACACCTGAAGACTTTAGGTGTCGGTCCTTCAGACCTCATACCCCCTATATCGATAAATATGACAGCCCTAACGGACTGCCCTATTAGGTATCGCTCCTTCAGAGCTCTTTCAACCACATGATAGTCAACAATATACAACTGAATAAATTCGTCGAACTCACGTTAACATACGAAAATCACACAAAAAAATTCATACCTATACGGCAGTTCCTATACAAATCCTATTCAAATCCCTACCAAGTCCCATTTCCGCCTATTCTATGAAGCGGATTTAGAGCGGATTTAGAACGGACTTAGAACGGATTTAGAGCGAAGGAGAAACGGACTTAAATCTATGAGGGTATGAAACTGTAATGTAGAGATTGCAATTTTATGTTCAAAAAAAGAGTTTTCAAAAAACTCGTCACTCGTCACCCATAATGCTGTAAATCATTGTGACATTGAGGATTATAGCTTTGATTCACCCTATACCACTCGTCACCTCACTCGTCACCCAAACAAGGGTATCTTGCTGATAATAAACACATTAGGCGCGCGATTTACCCTCTCCCCACTCGTCACCCTGAAAATGGTGACGAGTGAATTAGCCTTGCAACTTGTTATATATCAAGATGATATACCATGTGAGGGTGACGAGTGGGTGACGAGTGAAACGAAATGAATCACCGCTGTAACAATCTATATCTCAGCACAATACGGCGTTTCGGGTGACGAGTTGACGAGTGTTGTAAAAATTCTATAAATTACTTGCCAGAGCCTTCATCAGTTCTGCCACATCGATAGGCTTGGCTATATGGGCATTCATTCCACAGCGGAAGGCCTGAATCTTGTCTTCTGCAAAAGCATTCGCAGTCATGGCAAGAATAGGGATATTAGCCTTTTCGTAGTCACGAAGGACACGGATGGCTCGTGTAGCCTCATATCCGTCCATTATCGGCATCTGGATATCCATAAGGATGATGTTATAATAGTCGGCCGGAGCACTATCGAGCATATCCAGACATTCCTGTCCGTTGTAGGCGTGCTCTACAATAAATCCCATCTCCTTTAGCATCTCAATGGCAATCTCTGCATTAAGTTCGTTGTCTTCCACAAGTAGGATGCGCTTGCCATGAAATAGGGAAGGATCAACCTCCACGCCCTTGTGAGAGACCATAGCGCAAGTGTCAGCTATACGATGCGGGATAGTAACGGTGACTTTTGTACCAATGCCAAGTTCCGATTCTACCTCGATAGTTCCATCCATAATCTCGACCAGTCGTTTAACGATAGGCATACCAAGTCCTGTACCTTCCACTTTACCCTGAGTGGTGTTATGCTCGCGCGAGAACTCCTCAAAGAGATGTGGCAGATATTCCTTACTCATACCAATTCCGTTATCGGTAATGACCGTTCTGAACATGGCATAGCCATCACGGTCAGAAGGAATCTCTACGGTATTCATATCAATTTTGCCACCCTCCGGGGTATATTTATACGCGTTGGATACAATATTCAGGAATATCTCGCGAAGCTTTGTCGGGTCGCAGAACACGTTCTTATGCATTACATCAATGGAACGGGAGAAATGAAGCCCTTTTTGGCTCATCATATCCTCGAAGATAGTGAAAAGGGTGTCGTTGAACGTCTTGGCATCCCATATGCTTTCTTCAAGTTGAACAGCTCCCTTTTCTATTCGTGCCATCTCAAGCACGTTGTTGATAATAGACAACAGCACATGACTTGATTCGCTGATCTTGCGGATAAATTCTGATCGGCGCTCAGGATCATTCTGATACTTGGCAAGCAGATTGGTAAAGCCCATGATAGCGTTCATAGGCGTGCGGATATCATGACTCATGTTGAAGAGGAAAGCGGTCTTCGCCTTGCTTGCCGCCTCTGCCTGTTCACGAGATTCCATGAGCATCTTCTTGTCGCGCTCCTCACGTGCTATGAGCTTGTCAATACACTTACAGCCGACAACCATGGTATTATGGTCATTAACATCCACCGGCAATACTATCGCCTCAAAATTCTCCTGACCAGCCTTATTCGGCTTTGTCTTGAAACGAATTGATATGTTGAAATCACCACAGCATGCGCGACGGCGAAGGTTTTCGAGATTGGCTACCTTGCGAAACTCCTCACGATATTCCTCAACTACGAAGGTATCAATATAAAGCGTGAAGAAATCGTTAAAAGGAACCACGGAAGGGAAATTGAACTTATGCGCATTCTGATTAGCATCCATCTTGTGGATACGCATAATACCTTCCTTGAGATTGACGGAGAAGATTGTGGAGTATTCGTCAGCAAGCGCATTATTTAGCTTGTTGGTCATCTCCATTTCGCGCTTCAGATTCACCTCCTTGCTTATGTCGTAGTTGAAGGCGATACATTCCAAGTGGTTGTTTGTCGGGTTGATTACCAATCGCCCAACGAAACGCACAGGCACTATGTCTCCGTTCTGATGCCTCACCTCCGTATCAAGCGTTATCGCCTTCTCACCTTTTTCATAGGTTTCCTGAACATAGGCATAGGAGAAAACACGTCGGAACTCCCTCTTTGCTTCAGCTGTAGTAATCTCGTCCTCTATGACTTGCAGAAGCATATCAGAAGAGGTGATCTCTATGCCAGGCAACACGTCTTGCTGCATATTGAGGTTGAGAAGTTTCCTGTCGTTGATATCTACATGACAGATACCCTGAGCCATACTGATAGAGCTGACAATAGCATCAACCTCGGTCTTATATCTCTTCTCTGAACGGCGCATCTCCGTAACATCGGAGAAATATTCCAACAATGCCTTTTTGCCTTTCCATTCAACGAACTTGATCTTTATTGAATAGACTCCCGTACAATCTTCTACATCCTTGACAATCTGCTCACTATTGTCCATGCTATTATACGGACAGAATGAGCACGGCACATCGCTATCCATAAGGTACTTATGACATTTCTGCCCAAGATATGGGATATCGCCATGTGCAGCAGCCTTCAGCATAGGTGCATTGGCATAGAGCATGGAGTGTGTCTCCACGTCACATACCTGAATCATCTGATCCGAGTCATCAAGGATTTGTCGAAGTGCGGAAAGCTCATTATTCATAGCATTATAGTTTATATCAAACTTAGGTTTATGTCTGGAAACGTGTACTCGCGAAATGGAGAAGGAAAAAGGCTTTAATCCTTAGATTTCTTCGTTATTGGTTGCAAATATACATTTTTTTCCTGAAACATCCAAACAAATTGAGCAAATTGTGAAAACATACGGCGAATATCTCAAAACACAGATATACAATATAACCAAAACTCCAAGGATACTCCATCGTTAGTCCATCGATACTCCGTCGTTCCTCCATCGAAACGATGGACTATCGATGGAGGAACGATGGAGTATCTTAGGAGGAATAGCGGAAAAACAACGGAATTTCCTGCAAGGGAAAACTTTGTTTGGGGGTGAAGATAAAGAAAGAGAGAAAAGAAAAATAGGTGTGCATGATTTTGCACACCTATTTTCGTTATTATCATTATTTCCCTTACGGGGCTTAATCCTTTACATACTCTGCGAAGTCTGTGAGACGCATATCGCCCTTGCGACGGAGAGTGTCGTGGAATGCGAATGCACAAGGCAGATTGTGATGAGTATGACCGCCAGTAGCGAGCTTGAGATAGTCGCGGAGAAGTGGCTTGTAGTCTGGATGAGCACAGTTCTCGATGATGAGATTAGCACGCTCCAACGGACTCTTGCCGCGGAGATCGGCTACACCCTGCTCTGTCACGATTACGTTTACATCGTGCTCTGAGTGATCCTGATGGCTTACGAATGGTACGATAGAAGAAATGATACCATCCTTAGCTACAGAAGAACAGGTGAAGATTGAGATATAGGCGTTGCGCTCGAAGTCGCCAGAACCGCCGATACCGTTCATCATCTTTGTTCCTGAGATATGGGTAGAGTTTGCGTTTCCGTAGATATCTACCTCGATAGCTGTGTTGATAGCTATGACGCCAAGACGGCGGATTACCTCTGGAGAGTTACTGATTTCAGACTGACGGAGTGTGAGACGATCCTTAAGGATGTCGATGTTGTCGTAGATCTGCATCAGGCAGTCGTTGCTTACTGTGAGAGAACAGGTAGAAGCATCCTTTACACGACCTGTGAGCATCATGTCAACGATAGCATCCTGAAGCACCTCGGTATAGATGTTGAAGTCAGGAATGTTCTCATCCTTAGAAAGAGCTCCGAGGATAGCGTTGGCTGTTGTACCTACACCACTCTGAAGTGGAAGGAATGATGAAGGGATGATGCCGCGCTTCATATCATTGAGAAGGAAATGAGCCACATTGGCACCGATCTGGTCGGTGATTGGGTCAGAGCCCTTGAAGCCGCGAGCCTCGTCAGGGAGGTTGCACTCAACAACACCTACTACCTTAGACTTTGGAATCTCTACGTATGGCTTACCAATACGATCGCTTGGCTTTGTGATAGGAATTGGCTGACGGAAAGGAGCATCGAGAGGCTCATAAACGTCCTGAATAAGACCTGTCTTATCGCTATGGAAAGAGTTGAGCTCAAGGATTACCTTATCAGCGATACGTGCGATAGTTGGAGAGATACCACCTGCTGCAGTAAGGGAAACATGATAGTTTTCGCCTACTTCCTCAATCTTTGAAACCTCGAGGATAGCCCACTGGAGCTTGCCATAGAAGCCATAGCGGAGATCCTGAGCCATGTGTGAGAGATGGAGGTCGTTGTATGAAATCAGGTTCTGATTTACTGTCTTACGGAAAGAAGGGTTGGTGGTGTAAGGCGCACGGAACTTGATTGCGTTAGCCTCAGAGAGGACACCATCAGTTGACTGACCTGTACTTGCACCTGTGAAAAGATTAATCTGAAACTCGTTACCCTTGGCATGTTCAGCCTCAGCAATCTTTGCAAGTTCGCGAGTAACAGCCTTAGGCACACCAGCAGGTGTGAAACCACTAAGACCGAGAGAATCACCATTCTTAATAAGAGCCGCAGCCTCTGCAGCAGTAATTGTTGTGTACATTAAGAGATATATTTAATTGATTATAATTTCCAAATACAATTTTCGAGTGCTTTTTCGCACGAAGCAAAAAGTGCGTGTCTGCCCAAAGGCTGGCGCACAGTCTCTGATTTTGCGAGTGCAAAGTTACATATTTTTTGCGAATTAAAGACATAAAAAAAGAAGAAATTACACATTTGGCAATAAAATGTGCAATTTCTCCTTATTGTGTGGGTTATTTCTATTCACTCCCCTCCCTTTATGGGAAGTCCGATGTTGATAACAACGGAGTATGTGTCAGGGGGTTGGAGGGTCTACTTGATACGTGCACCAGAAACGGAGAATGTGCCATTAGCTGTTTCGATGACAAGATGACCATTCTGGAAGGACTTACGAGCCTTGCTTGCCTTAGCTACAACAGGAGCATAGAAATCATTAATGCCTGTAGTCTCATCACCATAGGTTACATCAAGGATGAAGTCCAACTGTTCACCTGCATTCGTGAATGTGAAGCTTGACTTGCCGTCGATAGCGAAAGTCTGGACATTCGGTGTAGCGCAAAGCTTATTGACAGCAATCTCGGATATCGTTGAAGTTCCCTCGAATGGAGTATATACCATTTTTTCATCGATGATTTCTCCAGAGCCGTATTCTTTACCATCTACCTCATACCAGAAACAGATGCGATCACCCACGCCTTCATGCTTACAGCTAACGATCTTCACACTACTTATTGTCTTGCCCTCTGGAGCATAGAAGGTGTTCTGAGCACCATTGGAAAGCTTGACAGACTTATACTGTCTTCCATTATAGGTAATGTCACTTGCTGCACCATAGGACTTTGCAGTATTGCCCGTGAGGGAAAGCTTTGCTCCATCTATATAGTCGATCGTATTTATCGATTTCTCTGAAGAAACATAATAATATACCTGTGATGCCGTGCCTGCAAGCTCAGGATAGTACTCTTCAAATGTCTCTTCAGCATTAGCACGCTCTTCCTTGATTATATTCTCTACAAGAGAGTTTGCATATACCTCAATATTGGTGTAATAGCCCTTTGGGTCAAGGTCGTAGCCATTGGCATTTGACTGGTAAGGATCAAGACCGCATTTTATCTCGAAATCATCAGGCATACCGTCACCATCGGTATCAACTGCCTTTTCTCCTGTGAGCGTAGGCCATACCATTAATTCACTCTGGTCATCTTCCATGATTTTACCAGTACCGTTCTTTGCATCATTTGCTATACGCACATCAACAGCATCGCGTGAAAGGGATGCACCAGCGAACTCAATTACCTTGGAAAGAGCATCATTTGCATTATGCTGCGAAATGATATTATAGTTGAACTCTGCATCAGAAGATGTGAACTTGGTTGCAGAGACACATGTGTTCTTCCATTCCTGATATGTAATAGGTGACTTACCATCCATCTTTATAGCAGCCGTGCAGGTATTGTCCTTGGTCACAAGAGCAGAACCCTCCATTACATTGCCCGTAATATAGAATTTGCCAGGCACATCAGTACCCGTACAGTTATCACAAGCAGTTGTAGGATTGAGGATACGAGTCTTGGCTGAGCTTGATGTGCTTTGACCCGGTTTGTAGTAGTTGTTGACAATATTGAAGGTCTTTGCCTCTGCCCCCTGGTTAGTCTCACCACCGTAAGCAGAATTGCTGCCCCAGTTGTAAATCACGTTATTGACATAATCCACAGGACCGGCAAACGATGATACATAGCCGTGGTCGAAACGAATCATTCGTGAGTCGTTATGAGCAAGGAGATTATGATGGAAACTTGCCTTCTTACCTCCCCAGATACCTGCATAACCATGTTTTCCTTCCTTGTATTTATTGGTCTTCAAACTCTCAGAGAGAATACACCATTGGAGTGTGAAGTTCTCATTACCATAGAACGAGCCTACCTCATCCGTACACCATGACATAGAGCAGTGGTCAATGATGACGTTCTTCTCAATATCCTCATCGTGGTGAGCAGCCGACATTGCATCGGCATCACCGCCATTGCTACCAAGTCGGCAACGGATGAAACGTATGATTACATTGCTTGATCTGATGGACAGATTATATCCCTTGAGACAAATGCCGTCTCCCGGAGCAGTCTGACCGAGAATGGAAATATCGCCCTTATTTATCTTGAGGTCACCTTTGAGCTCTATAGTTCCTGCCACATCAAAGACAATGGTTCTTGGTCCGCTCTTCTTTGATATGAAATAACGGAGAGTACCCTCAGCTGGATTCTGAACATTATCGTCAAGTGATGTAACGTGATATACAGCACCACCGCGTCCACCTGTGGTGAAACGACCATATCCCTCAGCACCCGGGAAAGCAGGAGCCGAAGCAAACTGTGCAAGGGCTGTTGAAAAAGCCAGAGTACACGCAGATAATAGAGTAAGTATTCTTTTCATATTTCGTGTTTAAGGTAACTTTTTATTTATTTTGGGCAAATTTACATATATTTTTCGAGATTGCAAAAAAATTGGAATAAAAAGTGTAAATAAGGTGTGGAATAATAAAACGGGGCAGTATTCTATGATACCGCCCCGTTATATTTGATGTAAATGTAATTTGACTTCTTGTTTTACTTTACACGAGCACCTGTTGTAGAGAATGTTCCGTTAGCTGTCTCTATAACAAGACGGCCGTTTACAATAACCTTACGAGCCTTGGCAACCTTAGAAGCTGCAACCTCGCTGATGCCAGTAGTAGCACCCTCTAGCTCAGAATTGATGGCAATAGCATAGAGACGGCATCCATTATTTGTTTCCTTAAGCTCGGCAGTACCACCTTTTGTTGCAGTTACCTTTATAATCTGGTAATCCTCTTTTCCTTTACTTACAACTTCTTCTATGCCCGTTATACATGGTTTTTCACCATAGATAGAGAACTTTGAGAACTTTTTCTCATTTTCTTTTCCATCCTCTATACCATCCGCTTTCGCAGAAAATTTTATATAGAGAACATCATCAGTTTGAAGAGGAACATTGATAACAAAGTTCTTAGAGTCGAACACAGCATAATTAGCACCAGTCTTTAAGACATTGTTCTTTGTGCCCTGAGTATTACTATATTCAAAGAATATACTTTCATTAGCAGCAAGTTTTATCTGCATTTTCTCACCGCTGCCACTAGTATAATTCACAGAAAAACAATCTGGATTATTATCCATCGTATAGGTTGTGGATTTTGTGTTATCACCCAAAACATAAGTCTCAGCCTTGTTGTCAAACTGATAGACTACAGGCTCTGTTTTCTGAGCATTAACACTAACTGCAATAAAAGCAGTTGCAATAAGAGTAAAGATTTTCTTCATAAGCTTATTTTTTTAATATTTAATTTTCTGTATTTCAAATGCAAAGATACAATAAAAATAGCGAAATCACAAATTCATCTTTACAAAATTACCAATTTTTATTATTTTTAATCAAGAAGGAGTGCAACGAATCGTCACACTCCTTCAGATATATTGACTTACTGCTTACTATACCAACGCGGATCACCCGTCTTGAATTTGCTCACGCTCTCATTCTTCAACGTGAAGTTACCCGAAGCTGCATCAGCATACTGAGGATTAAGAACAGTAGCCATCTCGTCGATAAAGAGGTTTGTCTTACCACCCTCAGCACCATCAAGAACATTCAGTTTTTCGCAGTTGAAGTAGAAGTTGTTGTTGCCGAATGTAGGAACCGATGTCTTTGACTGATTGCTCCAAACCGCAGCTGTATTTGTCACAATATTGTTTGTCCAGTTGATTGCAGTACCAACGAAGCGGACATAGAGAAGGCGCTTGCCACTCTTATTAGCCGCAGCATTGATTGTGCAATGGTCAATGGTTATCTTTGGAGTAGCACCCGCAAATGCCCCGGAGGCATCGTCGAAGCGAACAAAGTCACGCTCTGCACAGCTATTATAGATGGTAGAGTTAGTGATAGAAAGGTCATCGATACATCCTGCGCGACAGTCGAGCATATCACCTCCGTCACAAATAATATCGTGAATCAGACAGTTATTGAACTTGATGTAAGGAACCTTTGCTGCCACATTAACATAATAAAGGCCCTTCTTGAAATTCTTTATTTCTGCGTTGTTAACAGAAATACCACCAACTTTTGTTCCCTTGTAATTGAAACACTGGTCACCCGTGGTACCTTCACCATCGATATTTACCATATTGATTGTCAGGGAAGCACCATCATCAAGTTGGAAACGACCATTGATAACTGGGACATCAGAAGGATCGGCACCCTTGATTGTAATGTTCTTATTAACAACAATTACACCAGCTGTTGCGGATTCACTTGAGCTCTTTACAACAAATTTACCACTGGTTAGGGCGAACACTTCACCATCCTTTGCCTTTGCTACAAACTCGGCAAGATCTTCTTTTGGAGTCACGACAGTAGCACCTTTGAGATCCATTATAGTTGTAAAAGTCTTGCTACCACGTTCCTTCAATACTCCATTAGAATTAAAATAAAGTTTTATGGTATATTTGTTCAAAGGACTGAGCCCTTCAACTTTTGCTGTGGATGAGTTTTTCTCTGCATCAGTAATAACATGGGTAGATATCAGAGCACCAGTCTCATCGAAGGCACGAAGTTCTGAAACATCTTTGTCGCCTTCAGCCCAAGATACCACTACGCTTCTGTCAGCAATATTCCCTTTCTCAATGGCATTGAAAATCTGCTGGGCAGCAGTACGGAAAAACAGAGTTGCCGGTTTTGAATTACGGCTTGAATTCTTTGTGTCCTTGGCAATTACCTTTACGCTATAACGGGTGTCATAGGTAAGGTCCTGTAACGGCAATTCACTTTCTGTAATGTCGATGGATTTTGGAGAGGAAGTAAACGTAAGACTATCGTCAGGATATAGCTCAACGGTATATTCGGAAACACCTGTTGAAGCTTTCCACTTGAGCAATGCCGACGTTTCCTTAACGTCCTTCACTTCAAGACTGGTTGGCGAAAACTCTCTATCAAAGATGATGTCGGTAATCTCCTCCATCGGATCACTACATGACGCCATTGAAAGGATTCCGATGCCAATCAAACATTTGTGGATAATATATTTTTTCATATAAGGATTTTTTAGTTTTAGACTTTTGTCCTTTACAACTGACCATAGTTACCATCATTGTTGAGCATGTTGTTGCTCTTGTCAATAAATGTCTTCCAGATAGGCCAGAGGTAATTAAGGCTTGGTTTGTTGACGAAAATTCCGTCCCAGTAGTCTGAGTTGATGACATTCTCATCATTGTTGATGAACCAGTTCTTTGGTGTAAAGCCATCCTCCTTAAGAGATGAACCTATTTCATCGGTCTGTCCTTTCTCAAGACCATAAATTACAATTGCCTCACCAGGCTTGCCATCCCCTACGTACATATCATAATTAGAGATAAGCTCCTTGTCGGTTTTCTCATCGTATGTCTTGACATATAGCTTTGCCGGATAGTCAGCATAAGCACCAGTACGGTTTGCAAGTGCCTGAAGTTTCTTCTTAGCCTCTTCCATCTTCTCGTCAATAATACCCCAGCGAACGAGGTCTGCACGACGGAGAGCCTCACCAGCGAACTCTAGTCCACGCTGATCCACGATACCATTCTGGAATGCCTCCTTGCTTGCGGTATATTTTGCCATCAAATCAGATACCTCATTAGCAGGAAGCACACGTGCAAGAACCGGCTCCATATAAGACCATGCTGCTGCCGGACCATCAAGATAGTTTATTGCCTCTGCAGCCATAAGATATACATCTGCAAGACGCATATACTGCCAGTTTATACCATCATCATTGGTAGAGGTAACTATACGATCCATCCACTCATAACGAAGTTTGCCAAAGCACCACTGTGTAATCTTGCGGAGATCCTGAGGTGCCTTGCCGTCAACAAGATTCTTACTCCACTCATAAGGCACACAAGTAATGTCACGACGCTTGTCATTCTTGCTATAGTCATAGAAGAGGTAAGGCATTGGACCATTTACACCACCTTGTGCCTGCTGTGTATATTGATCCTTTGTCTGATGCTTAACACCCCATGTGTAAAGTACACGACCACGACCAGCAGAGAAAGGAATTTCCCAAAGGCTTTCAAGATTTGATGCAGGAGATGCTGTACCATCAGCACCATCCTTACAAAGGTTCTTGAAGTTGTCCTCAAACCCACCAAGAGTGTTCTTACCAGAATTGATGACATCAAGGCACTCCTTCTTTACTATAGCCATCATCTTGTCCTGAGAAAGCTCAGGATTATTGCTACGACGATAACCATCACCACGAAGTGCATAACCACAAGCATATAAAGCAAGACGTGCACGAAGTCCCTTGACAAACGACTTGTTTACACGCTCAGATGTTTTTGTGATATGACTCTCGTTTGGCCAGTAACAATAGTTCTCTGCCTCTTCAAGGTCCTTGAGAAGCTGGAGATAGATATCATCCTTGTTCGTACGTGGAAGATAGATGTTATCATTATTGTTTGGAACAAAACGAGCTGGAACATCACCCCAAGCCTTAATAAGATCGTTGTAGATTACGGCACGCATTGTGAGAGCCTCACCAAGAAGGTGAGCCATATCAGGGTTATTCTCGATGTCACCATACTTACGAATTCCCTCGATAGCTAGATTTGCACGTTCGATTCCCTCATAGAACTTAGCGTATGCGTTGTTATCGGTATTCATCTGAGTGTTGTTATCCAATGTAGAGAAGTTACAGAGGCTCATCTTATCGTCATTTTTCTTTGACAGGCTAGGATATGAGCCTGATGTTGTCTCCACATCAGAGTTCAATCCATAGTACGGAAGATAACGACCACGGTATGAGTTTGTCTCGCCAAAGGACACATTGATTGACATAATCTCCTGCTCTGCCAAAGTATATATGCTATATACAGAAACCTGATCATAGGACTTAGAAGGAGAATCCATATCACAGGAAGTTGCAAGTAATGCAACAGAAAGCGAAAATATAGAGATTTTTATATAATTTTTCATTGTTGTATCTGCTTTTTAGAAGTTCAAGTTAAGACCGAATACAAACTGACGACTACGTGGATAGCCAGAATGGTCAACACCAGGAGTGAGGGGCGTACTACGAACACAATCACTCTCAGGATCAAAACCAGAATAGTTTGTCAGCGTAAATACATTGTAACCTGTTACATAAAAGCGCAGGCTTGAGATATGAGCCTTCATTGTCAGACTCTTTGGAAGAGTATAACCCAAAGTCAGAGTATTAAGACGAAGGAATGAGGCATTCTCAATAGCCCAATCTGTAAGTACGAAACGACTCATATATGGACTCCACATAGTAGTGTTCGAATTCATTGCCTTCAACTGATCCATGTCATTACAAAGAGTACCGTCAGCATTAAGGTTAGTCCAACGCTTACCTTCTGCCATACCAGTAATCATACTACGATACATATACTTTGAAGTAGATGTATATTCAATTTTATTAGCATTATAGATATCGTTGCCTACACTAAAGTTGAAGTTTGCAGCAAGATCGAAACCATAAGCACGGACATTAATACCGAAACCACCCGTGAAATCTGGGTTAACGTTGCCAATAATGGTATTGTCATTGTCAGAAATCTTACCATCGGCCGTTTTACCTTCTTCATTAAGAGTCTCACCTGTTGAATTCCAGACCCATGCGCCCTGAGCCTCATCCCAATGCTGTGTAGTAGATGCAATCTTCATTGTGCCAGGACGGATGTCACCAACAGCGTACGAAGATTCTACAACACCCGGCTTTAAAGTCCAGCTCTTTGTTGACTCATCATATCCCACAAAGTCATCGACCTCATAGCGACCTGCGTTTACATAGCCACGAATCTCACCAATCTGACGGCCTTCTGCAATCCAATAGTCGCTAAGAATCTCTGTTGAAGCCCAATACGAGCTAATACCATAATCATTTAGTCCACCTAGAGACTTTATCTTCTTCTTATTGAAACTTATATTTGCGTTGAAGTCAATGCCAAAGTTCTTTTTATTAACTGCATGCCATGAGAGAGTCGCCTCAAAACCCTTGTTCTCAGTCTCACCTATATTACGATACTGGTAGTCATAACCTGTACCTGGTACAGGGAACTTCATAAGAAGATCCGTAGTATTGCCAATATAAGCCTCAATACTACCAGAAAGCTTGCTGCGGAATAGAGTGAAGTCAAGACCCAAGTTACGAGTGGTGGTCGTTTCCCATTTAAGATCAGGGTTAGCCATAATCTTACTTGGAGCAACGTAAGTGTTAAGGCCATTTACCCATGTTGTGCTTTTTTGTTCATACGACTGGATTAGCTGACCTACAGGAATATCGTTGTTTCCAACAGATCCGTAAGCCAAACGCAATTTCAAGTCGTCAAGCCAATTCTTAGTACCTTCCATGAACTTTTCTGAAGATATACGCCAGGCAATAGCAGCAGACGGGAAGTATCCCCAATGGTTTTCAGAGCCGAATTTAGAAGAACCATCAGCACGGAATGTGGCATTGAACAGGTACTTATCGTCATAGTTGTAGCTAACACGGCTGAAGTAAGACTGGAGTTTGTCATCATCCTTATCAACGCCTTCTATCGCAAACCGATATCTGCCTCCTGATGGAAACATCCATGCAGTCTCTGCATCATAATCAGGAGGGAATCCGTGAACCTCATTTGTCACGTCATGCTGCTTTGTTATTATATACTCATGACCGGCAAGCAAGTTCAATGAATGTTTGCTATCCTTCCCAAACAGCTTCTTGAAATCATAGTTCAATGTGTTTGTACTGCGGAATCTGTGACGCTTTGTGTCAATCATTCGGATTACAGGCAATCCCTGATATTCTGGGGCTGGAATATTCTTTACATAATATGTTGTTTTACCCCTATATGTCTGATTATATTGTGTGTAGTTCTCATAACCCAACTCAGCCTTGAACTTAAGGTTCTTGATAATAGTCCATCCGAATGCGCCGGAAAGATTGAGGTTCTTACGCTCCTTCTTTGCATCATTATCCTGCTGAGCCACTATAGGATTAAAGAGGTTGCCGAGGTCATCGTCACCTGAAGCTGCTGCTGAGTTTACATTCTTAACAGGGAATGAAGGATACAGAATAGCATACTTCAGACGCTTGTCAGAATCGTATGTACTTGTAGCTTCATTAGATCCACCACCATTGACATCTGTATCAACATATCGAACCTGAAAATCAAGAGTTGTTACCTTGCTTGGCTTTGCGTTTAGCTTGAGACTGAAGTTATCACGCTTGAAAGTTGAACCATACAAAATAGCCTTATCGTTTACATGAGCATAGTTGAAAGAATATTTTAACTCATCATTACCACCATTGATACTGAGGTTTTGATTGAATACGTTGCCTGTACGACCATATAATATATCCTGCCAATCATTAGTCTCAATATTCTGGTATAGATCCAAGTCCTGATAAGCACCAAATTGGTCCTCATAGTCAGACATCTTGGTAAGATCACCCTGATTCTTGAGAAGAATAAGCTCATACTGCCACTTAGCATAGTCGTTAGCGTCAATAACATCCATCTTCTTTGCAAGTTTCTTCCAGCTATAGTATGCATTGTAAGATACATTCACCTTACCAGCCTTACCGCTCTTTGTTGTAACAAGGATTACACCATTAGATGCGCGAGAACCATAGATAGCAGCAGAAGAAGCATCCTTCAACGCTGTAATATCCTCAATTTCTGATGTTGGAATATCGCTGATGCTCTCAACAGGAAAACCATCAACAATATAAAGTGGGGAGTTTGACTGACTGACAGAACCACCACCACGAATACGGATTTTCACCTCTGCGTCTGGCGAACCTTCTGTAGTAGTAACTTGTACACCTGCCATCTTACCAGTAAGTGCCTCAACTACTGATGTAACAGGAACAGCCTCCAAAACTTTTCCACCTACGGTTGCTATAGGACCAGTAAGATCCTTCTTCTTCATAGTACCGTAACCAACTACAACAAGATCCTCAAGGGTATTGTTGTCATCCACCAGCTTAATAGTGACCTCTGACTGATCCTTTACATCAACAGTCTTGGTTTTCATACCAACGTATGATACTACGAGTTTGTGGCTCTTGCCTTTAAGTTTGATTGAGAATTTTCCGTCGACGTCAGTAACAACACCATTCTGGACACCTTGCTCCTGTACAGTCGCACCTATAACGGTTTCGCCTGCATCGTCCTTAACGACACCTTTCACAGTTTGTGCCTGTACTACCGCACAGAAGAGCAATAGTATTGCAACAAGCGCATAGCGTACGTTTTTAATTTTATCAGACATAGAGATTATGTTTGTTAGTTATTTAAAATTAATGATTTACGATTATAAAAAATTCATACTGCTTCCGAATCACCAGTTACCACTAAAAAAACAATTTACCATATAGTTAGTTCCCAAATCGCATATCATAAGTGCTTGATTCTCTGATTAAGATTTGATACGATTTCTCTTTTATCAATATAGTGGACAATAGTGTTTCTGAACATCTAATCACAAGACAAAAATAGGTTAAAAATAGCAGATTCTCAACATTTTATGATTATCACGCTATCGCGTATAAAACCCATTAGAGTCTATACTACGCAATTTCTTGGCAAAGATACTTGTTTTTTATCTTAATTTCGTCTTTTTTAAGTTAAAGAAGGTTAAACATGCTTTTTTGTTCAATTAGTACAACTTTTGTTTTTCTCATTCGTCAAAAATCGAGCTGAATTTAGGTCCGTAGAGCCATGGTGGGTTCTACAAATTTTTCGCAAAGCTCACCAAGCTAAAGCAAGTCGTCGAACTCACGTTATTTATCATCACTTAATTCTTGTTTCTTCTTCATGTAAGCTCATAGCAGCTCCAATCCAAGTCTAATCCAGCTCCAATTCAAGTCCAATTCAAGTCCAATTCAAATCCAATCGGGAATTGGAAATCTATTGGATTAGAATAGGATTTATATTATCGCTTCTCCAAATATTCTGATAAGAATATAATAAAATTTTATCCCGAACAATTCGAATATTCGAATAATTCGGGATAAAAGAAAATTTCATGAAAAATTCACGTTATGCTACTTAACCTCCAACTCAAATGGACTTGCAGGAAGTCCGTTCTTGCCCTTCATATTATGCTTCTCCGGATTATCCTTCCAAGCAAAACGGATAGTAGGATTCTGAGAAATGGCTGTTGCTGGTGTTATGACAACGGTCTTGCCATCTGTTGAAGCCTGAGCGTTATGGAACTTTCCATCCTCGCCCTTAACCTCAAACTCCATGAGATTATCACAAGGTTCGAGAGGCTGATTCATCGAGAGGATTATCTTACCACCATCCACATGTGCCTCTACCGGCTCTGCTGAAAGCACGTTCTTCTTGCCAAATACGCTATTCTCAAGTCCGAGGACGATACGCTCAGTAAGCTCGCGCTTGCTCAGAGGATGAATATCCGAAGCCTCGCCAAGGTCAATATTGACTGTAAGGGTTGAATATGGATCATTATCTGTAAAGAGACGCTGAAGCTCACGAACCTTTGCCCAAGAGCTGTTCTGAGGCTGATCGCTTGGCTCCATGTGGTTGGCAAGCTGAACGATATTGAAAGGAAGGTCAGGACGGTTCCAAAGAGTTCTCCAGTTGCCTGTGAGTTTCTTCAAGAGAATACCATAGTCGTCAGGAGTACCTGTATTTGACTCTCCCTGATACCAAACTATTCCAGAGCAAGCGTAAGGAGCAAGCGGATGAAGCATACCGTCATAGAGCATAGAAGCCTGATTCTCAGTATCGAGTTTACCGCCAAGAGCACCTTCGAGCATCACAGAGCCGCGCTTTGTAAGCCATTCATAAGAAATCTCTACAGGAGATAGTGTCTCATCATCAAATTCAATCTGGTGTGGTTTCTTCTTATAGAAGAATGCCATTCCACTCTTACAGATGACACGTACGGAAATCACGTTGTCGCCTTCCTTGAGAAGTCCTGCAGGAATCTTGTAACGGCGAGGAGGATACTGATAATAGGTAGTACCGATATGCTGGCCGTTGAGATAGGTATAATCCATATCGTGAAGGGTTCCCATGTGGAGAGTAGCAGGCTTTCCTGCATGAGCAGCATCTATCTTTATATGCTGACGAAGCCAGAAAGAACCGAGGGTAGATGGACGAGAGCCCTCAACAGGGGTCATAGCCCATTCGCGGTTGTTATACTGGTTTACCTTCTTCCATGAAGAGTCGTCATAATCAGCCTTTGAATAAACATTTAGGCCAGGATCTGATTCATCCATTACCTTTGTCCAGAGATTGCCGGCAATAGCATTAGCCTTTGACTGAGCAGCTATGTAGTCCTTGTCTGTATAGAGAAGATACTTGGCGTAGTAGGTGTTGGGCGTTGGGTGTTGGGAAGTAGGCTTGAGAGAGTCTATATCAATCCATGACTGGATAGGACTACCGCCCTTACTGCTCTGGATAATACCCTGTGGAATGCCTGTGCGCTTGAGCATCATCTGTCCGAGGAAATAGCCCACAGCAGAGAACTTCCAGCAGTTCTCCTTATTAACATGTTTCCATGCAGTTGGGAGGACATCAGTTTTGCGATCTACAGAAAAATCCGTCTGCACTTGGAAAACGTGAATCTGGTCACTTGTATAGGCATCAAGATCCTTCTTATAGCGAGAATATATACGCTCAATATTTGTGTCTATATTTGATTGTCCAGATACAATCCACACATCACCCACGAGAACATCAGTAAGGGTGATATCGTTGATTTTCATCTCGAAAGGACCTCCATGCTTCTGCTTTGGGAGGTCTATGCGCCATTTGCCATCAGCCCCCGCAGTTGTGGTATAGGTTTTTCCACGGAATGTAATCCTCACAGCCTCATTTGCATCGGCTGTTCCCCAGATAGGGACAATCTGGTTACGCTGAAGCACCATTCCTGACTGGAAGAGCTGAGGGAGCTTGACTGCTGCATTCGCAATTCCGACTGGAAGCAAGGCTACAAGAAGGAAAAGCCTAACCAAGCCTTCCCTAAGGGAAGGATGTTTTATAGTATTTACGGTTACAAATTTTTTCATTATAAATTATCCTTTAGTATTATACAATCTTTAAAACGTGAATAGGCTAAGGTTTATTGCCTAATATTAACGTAAATTATAACATTAAATACGATTATCTGCAATTACATGATAGCGCCCCGAAGGGACAAAAGCTAATAGCCCTGGGCTGATAGCTTTTTGGCATTTCAGGCCGCCCTCGCTTACGGAAATCCATAAAAATCCGTTTCCATTTTTTTATCGAACTCACGTTAAATTATTTCTCCTCTCGTTGAAAATCCCTCTTAACATCGCTTTTCCTCCGTTGATAATACCATTATATTACCATAATAATACCATTATATTACCATAAACTATGGTATTATTATGGTATTTATATCGTATCTTTATGGTATTTATATGGTATTTTCTACCTACCATGAGCGAAGGGAAAGCCAAAGCACGACACCTGAAAACATACCAATACAATAGGTGTCGGTCCTACAGACCTCATTCCGCCTATATCGACAAATATAACAGCCCTATCGGACTGCCCTTTTAGCTATCGCTCCTTCAGAGCTCTTCCAACTACGTGTTATTCAATAATATACGAGTGAAGATTTTTTTCGCTAAGGCTCACCAAGCTAAAGCAAGTTCTTCGCAAAGCTCATCAAGCAGAAGCAAGTCGTCGAACTCACGTTGAAATAATTTCGTAACTCAAGTTTCGCAAGTTGAGAACTGTCTGGAAGACAGTACTATGAGTAACCCCGTACATACGAGTGAAACGAGGATGTGCGGGGATATAGTGCCAATACCGCCTAACTGCCTGGAGGGCAGTACATAAATAATCAGGTACAGCCTTCCAGGCTGGGAATGTAGTTGTTGTTTGCTATCCGTGGGCATCCTCTCCTTCGTCGAGTATGCCTACGGTTACGCATAGTGCTGTCTTCCAGACAGTCAGAGCTTGCGAAACTTGAATTTCGTAAGTAAAAACTGTCTGGAAGACAGGTTTGGAGTTGCAAAACTTAAATAACGAGAGTTCGACGACTTGCTTCAGCTTGATGAGCTTCAGCGAAGAACTTGCATAGCTTGGTGAGCTTTGCGAACAATTCAAGACTGCGAGGGCTGAAAGCCCGACACCTAATAGGGCAGTCCGTAAGGGCTGTTATTCTATAGATGCGTGATTAAAGGAGCGCTGTAAGTGCGACACCTGAAGACTTTAGGTGTCGGTCCTTCAGACCTCATACCCCCTATATCGACAAATATGACAGCCCTAACGGACTGCCCTATTAGGTATCGCTCCTTCAGAGCTCTTTCAACCACATGATAGTCAACAATATACAACTGAATAAATTTTTCGCTAAGGCTCAACAAGCTACGCAAGTCGTCGAACTCACGTTAACATATGCTCGTAAAGTAAATTCCTTTGGGGATTTCAATTATCTCAATACTCTACCTCCGTTCCAAGTCCGTTCCAGGTCCGTTGTAAATCCGTTGTAAGTCCGTTCCAAATCCCATTCACAAATAGGCGATAGAGTGAGGGTGTAGTGGAGGAGCATCAAAGGCTTAATAATCATAGGATAGAAATTGAACGCTAAGAGGTGCAAGTGAAAAAATCAAGAGAGTTGAAAGAGGGGGGTGCACTTTTAATAAAAAAACGACTTATACATATTGATAATCAGTGATTTACGTTTAGTGCACCTCCCCCCCTAAAACAAGTGCACCCCATCATCCTGTTTTAGGGGGAGGTGCACGCTTCGTTATCTTTTGATTATCAGAGCGTTATATGCCAAAAAACGGTAAAAGTGCACCCCCCTCTTTCAACTCTCTTGATTTTTTTTATTGCTGTCCGGTAAAAACATAAAAAAGCCAATCACAACCTTATGCTGATGGTTATATGCTTTTTCCTGTTTTTTACCTTAATGTCTTGCCGTAGGCCTGATATGTGGATTTGTTTTTTCGGGAAGCCCAAGGGCTTACCAGAAAAAAGAAATACGCATAGCAGCAAGAGGCGAGGAACGAGACTCTAAGACATTAAGGGGTTTTTATTGTTTTTGTATTATTCATAGGCTTACCAAGATTCAATTTCTTGATGGAAGGTAAGTTACAGAGGTTTATCGGACAGTAATAATTGAGATTAGCAGCAAGTTGTTTTTTAGAGGCAAAAAAAATACCAATCTTATCAATCTTTTCCAATAAATTATCATTTTATTGGTTGAAGATTGGTAAGATTGGTATCTTTGTCAGTTAACGCACCAGAAGTGCGCAATTAAGAAGTTTATCTAAGTGGCAAGAACCAGTTTCTCTTATCCATGAGCTTTTCACGAAGAGCATCATCTATTTTTCCATTACGCTTTGCAATTGCGTCGGCAAGATATGCAGGATCGTTTCTTCTGAGAGCTATGCGCATAAGGTCATAGAAACGCTTACCCTCAAAGGTGAACTCAAGACCATACTCATCGATAATCATCTGCTCAACGAGAGGAATCTGATACTGAACGGTATCCTCGTAAGAAGCGAGTGCAGTAGGAGGTTGTGGAACACAATAGTTCTTGTCACAATCCACATCACCACATCCACGGGCATGAACACCCAAAGTATTGTCTTTTGTAAATACCTCATCATCGAAATCGAGGAGAGTACCAGCCTTTTCACGCTCCTTTTCAGAAACATATCTCTCTATGTTCTGATTACGAAGACCATACTTGAGCACACAAAGGGCAGCCTCTGGACAGCCAAGACGGTTAAGTGCCTCTGCGTACATGAGGTAAACCTGCTGAACACGATAGAACCACATACGGCTATACGGGCTATACGAATATGATGCCTTCCTATTTTCTATGCGTTCTCTTGAAAAAGGAGAAGCCTCATCAACATTTTCAGTTTTACGTGAAAGAATACAATAAAGACGAAGATCACCATCCACGAATTCTTGAGCCCAACTTCCCTTAGTTACATATAATGTATCTCTTTCTGTCTGTGATGCTTCAACACAATATACGTAGTTCTGGTCCGCAGAAAGTTTTTTCAATGCCTGAGATGGTTCTATCTGAGCGTAATAGTTGTTGGCAAGAACTGATTCGTAAACAGTAGAGATTTCTGATTTTACACCTTCGTAATCCGAGGTTGCCATTGGAATATAGCATAGCATCTCACCTGAATCAAATGTATAAGCAAAACGATTCCATGACGCATAGAAATTTCCATGGAGTTTCTCATATTCAAGAATATTACCATTTAGTCGTCCTGTTGGTACAGGAGCATTCTTCATAGTAAGATATTCATGAAGATACTGGGCTGCCTCTTTGTATTTACCAGCCCAAAGACAAAGCTCGCCAAGAAGCACACGTACAGGAATCTGCATATAAGCCTTGATTACAGCAGGCGACTCAGTATCTACGTATGGTTTGATATCCTCAATAAAATAGTTGCAGATAGTGTTGATGTCAGAATATGTTTTGTTCATCTCAGCTGTTGCCTCTGCCTCTGTGAGAACCGGACCGAGGACAAGAGGCACCTCGCCATAGTTCTTTACCAGCTGAAGGTAAGTCCATGCACGATATGTCTTGATTGCAGCATACTCTTTCTCAAACACCTTTTTACCCAGATTTACAAGTGCTGTATCGGCATTAGCGATATAATAGTTGCAGTTATTGATAATGGCATAGTAGTCGCTAACCTTGTTGTAAGGATTTTCTGCATCTACCTCGAAATTTGCAATCTGCTTGATTGCTGTTGTTGCACTTGCAGTTGTTACGACCTGATCACTACGTATATCGCCAAGAATGAATGTGCGGTCGGCAATAGTCTGAATACCACGCACAACACCCAACAGACTTCTTACGGTATCACGTGAAGAATTCAGCTTGTTTTGCTCTGCGAACTCAATCATGCTGCTGTCGGTTTCGAGCATGTCAGAGCAGGAGGTAAGACCCCCTACCCCCCCGAGGGGGAGTATTATTGATAGTAATGCTATCAGAGGATTTTTGAAAAATCTTTTATTCATAATTTTCAACTTTCAACTTTTTAATGAAAAATACAATATAGTATTTTCGTGTATGGTCATTACCAGAAAAGTGTGACTCGTATTTTTCATTTTTCACTTTTCATTTATTACAGATTAATCTTCACACCCATTGCGAAGCTTCTGCCTGAACCGAGAAGACCGCAGTCAATACCCTGATAGAGTATGTTGCTTGAGAATGAACAGTCAGGATTTGAACCGAGATAGTGTGTGAGGGTGAAGAGATTGTATGCTGCACCCCATACAGTTATACCCTGGAGGTATGTACTGCTGATAGGCAGAGTGTAGTTGATTGTCACATTGCTCAGACGGAGGTAAGAGCCATCCTCAATCCAGCGGTCAGAGAAGCTTGCATTACCCTGTGGATCACGATAGCTTATGCGTGGAATATCGGTTACCTGTCCCTCTGTTGTCCAGCGATTGTTCATTGCCTTAGTCTGGTTGTAGAAGTATTTTCCGCTCTCCAGCACACTACGCTCGTAGTTGTAGATGTCGTTACCGACAGAATAGGTAAATGCAGCATCGAGAGTCCAGTTCTTCCAGTTGAGACGTGTATAGATGTTACCGTAGATGTCAGGATTAGGATCACCGATAACCACACGGTCAGCCTCTGATATTATGCCGTCGTCGTTTTGGTCAGCAAACTTCATATCACCAGCCTTGTAAGCAATCCTATTGCCTTTATCATCCACATAGCCAAGGTTTGCTGCCTGAGCCTGTGATGCTGTTGTTAACACTCCATCGGTCTTATAGCCGTAGAACATGCCAACAGGATTTCCAATCGCAGTAATAACAGTACCGTTGCAGATATCGGTGAGTATGCTCTTGTTGTCAGAACCGATCTCCGTAACCTTGTTCTTATAGTGACCTACGCTTGCGCCAAGTTCCCAATGCAAATCCTTAGTGTTAAGCACACGATATGACATATCGAGGTTGTAGCCTGCATTCTGAAGCTTACCGCCATTGACGTAGTTAGCGTCGAGACCACTTGTCCATGCCATGTGGCGGAGTGTTACAAGACCTGATGTCCAACCTGTGAAGAAGTTGAAGTTCATGTGTAGGCGATTGTCAATGAAGTTACCTTCAAAACCAGCATTTACACGACGTGTCGTCTCCCACTTCAAACCACTGTTACCTACATTACCAAGAGACAAGGTACTATAAACCCCCGAAAATTTCCTTGAGACGAAATAAGTACGTGAAGCAGTATAGTCGATGTCATCGTTACCTGTGATGTCGAAGCCGGCATTCACGCGGAGATAGTCTATGCCCTTAACCTGAGCAAGCCAGTTCTCGTTTGAGAGAACGTATGAAGCCTGCAAGCTTGGGAATACACCCCATACCGTTCCAAGAGCCTTGAGGCCTACGGCATCCTTTCCAAAACGTGAGGAAGCCATTGCAGAGAGTCCGGCAGTAACATAGAGTTTCTGAGCATAGTTATAGTTGGCCACAACATAGTTGGTTATATCCACGTACTTGTCATCAGCACCTCCTTTGGTTGATTTGTACTTAAGACCCATTCCAAGGTTTGGAGTCTTGTCGTTACCAGTGTTATAACCAGTCTGGAAATTACTTCTGAAACTGCTGTTGATATAGCGGAAACCACCGGTAAGCTTGATGTCGTGAGCACCATAGATGTTGTTCCAGACAAGACGTGTGTCACTCTGAATAGTATTCTGACGTGAAGTCATTGACTGTCTGATATTGTCAACAGTAACCTCTGAACTGCTACTGCTACTAACAGATTGGATTTCAGGAACGACATACGATGGTACGCCTGACATAGAGAGATAGTGGTCCTCATTGGTGTTTACAAGAGAGAAGTTGAAAGCCTCCTGCACGCTGAGGTTCTTGTTAATCTTATATCTTGGATTAACAGAGAAAGACACGAGACGATTGCCGAAGTTGTTACGGTTGTCACCTGCACCATATTCGAGTATTGCAGAAGGGTTTGACAGGCTTCTGTCATTACCTAAAGAGGAACCAAATCCTGACAGATAGTCATCTTCTTCAGCAAGATACGAACTCTTGTTACCCATGATGTCAATAGCATAAGGTGACAGGAACGGAGCCTTAACAAGTGCGAGGAAACTTGGGGCAGTAGGCGTGCCTACCTCCAGTGTCTTGCTCACACCCATATCAAACAGACTACGGTCCACATCACTGAACGATACGTCGAAACGCGCATCCAGATTCTCAATGATAGCGATATCAGTATTGATACGAAGGTCGAAACGTGAGAAATCGCTTTTCTTCAGTGTTTCATCAGCAAGACTGTAACCTACACTTATATTATAGCTTGCCACGTCATCACCGCCTTGCACATTGATACCATATACCTGAGTGAAGGCATCACGATATACCTCCTTCTTCCAATCGGTATTGTTATGATACTGATTGTAGTAGTAATAGTTAGGATCGGAATTCACAAACTTCATTCCACTGACAGAAGAGGTGACACCGTTAAGAAGCTCTGTGGCGTATGTACGGTAGTCGGTTGCATCCATCATAGAGGCAGTACGAGGCTGTAGCTGGAACTTACCGCCAAGAGTAACGTCAATCTTGGTAGCCATGCTCTTACAGCGCTTAGTAGTGATGAGAAGTACACCGTTGGCACCCTTTGCACCATAGATTGCAGTTCCATTCTTCAATACCTCCACCTTTTCAATGTCATTAACGTTGATGTTGGCAAAGAGATTATTGAAGAAGCCTTCATGAATCAACTCACGGCTATACTGCATATCCATGATTACTCCATCGACAACGACAAGCGGCTGTGCATTGCGTGAAAGTGAGTTGATACCATTGATAAGCATCACGCTGCCTGCACCCTCAATACCGCTGCGGCTAACAGTGCGCATCTGGCCGTTAAGACGCTGCTGAAGGAAAGGGTCGATACTTATCTCTACATTGTTGTCGAAGTCGGAAGCAGAAGAGAGCTTCACAGCCTCGGTTGAGCGGGTATATGAGTTAGAGAACGCATCGCTATACATCTTCACATCAACCTTGGTCAGGTCCTTGCCAATAGCCACCTGCTGTGACAGGCAGCCCTCCACGCGCATATAGAGGCTTGACACATTGTCAGGCACGCTGATGAAGTATCTGCCGTTAACATCAGTGATGGCAGCAAACTTGCTATTACCGTATGCCTCGATGCTCACACCCTGTAATGGCTTGCCTGTTGCGGCATCAGTCACCTGACCCTTAATCTCCTTGGCAGATGCAATGGAGGAAGAGAGAAGAAGAAGGAAAGACATACCCACAACCCCTTTCTGCCCTACGGGTATCTTTTCCCATAAAGGGGCAAGAAGTGGGCGCTGTATGAACCTTTCGTTTATATATTTAGATAGTATATTCATTTTCAATTTTCAATTAATTTCTTAATTACTTAATATCTTAATTACTCTTTCACCACTGGGTCAAGAATAATTTCATCAAGATAGAAGTTACGATCATACTTTGCGTTCTCATTCGCACGGATACTACATGTAAGTGTTATTGAAGGGTGAGTTCCACCTTCCTGACCAAAGTTACAAGTAGGTATCTTGAAAGTTCCAACCTTGACTTCATCTACAATATTAGGATTGGTATTTATAGGAGTACCATTGTTAAAGGTATAATGTTGTTCCTTACCTTCCTCGTCATAATAGTTGATTGTAGCAGTGAAACGGCATGGGCGCTTATTCTCTCCACCTATAACTGACTTAGGAAGAACTTTTACATATACGTCATACGTTGTAGAGAGCGCATTTGTAAGCTTGTATGTCACACTCCAGTTACTATTACCTTTTTCAGGCTTGATATGGGTGAATGCGCGAGCAGAAATACTATCACCTAGTGCATCTATCTTTGTCATGGTGCAGTCTGTGTATGATATAACACTTGATTCTGCCTCTCCTTCAACATATCGATATGTGTTATAAGTCAAAGTCGGATCAAATACCCACTCGTCAGAAGCAAAAATCATACCATTGCTACATTGATATCTTTCCTTTGCGCTACCAAAGATTCCAGTTGGCCTGAATGGAATTGGATAATAGGTATAAAACGGACGCCTAGGATAGGCAAGTGTATTAATCCACGGATATGGATATGCGTAACTTTCAATGTGAGCCTTCTGCTGATAATAACTGTAAACAGCATCATCCATAAGGGCACAATAAGCAAAAAAGTGCTGGAGAGAGTCAGCATCTTTATTTGTCTTAGGGTACTTGAAACATTCAAATGCAGTATTCCATGCCTTGTTCCAACCTGCCTCTGTCGGTATCACCACATAATAGAGAGAGTCTTCTGCATTAAGTCGGCCAACTCGATCCATAAGCTTGTTATGCTCTGTCATCACAGAGTCGATATATACATTCTTGCCATCAACGATACCGCTGCTGACACTTGCTTTTTCATTAAATTCATCCTCATTGTATGAAGCGAGGAATTTACCATGTGACTTGAACTGTGGAAGCGCCACCAATGCCTCATAAATAGTCATCAGATAAGGCAATTGCCCATCCATAACGTGCATGATGCCGTTCTTGCTATGGATATTTGACTCTCTAAAACCTACATTATTAACCTTATTGTCAGCAAATGATGCATTCTTATAGTTGAGAAGACGGAAATTCTTTTCTGTACCATCAGCAGAAACAAGATTCTGTGAAAGATGGTTCATGATGAAGAAACGCTCAACTGCAGAGTCACCATTTGCCGTAGTAACGAGCGAGAGGATAGAGTCCTTGTTGAATGTGCCATTGACTGGTGCGAACAAAGTGAATGAACGTCCGCCCTTCAATAAGTCAGCATAGCTTACAGGTGTCTTCTTATGCTGACGGAACACCATAGTCTTCTCAAGAACCTGAGCAAAATCACTCAGGTCACTACGCTGCTGGATAGCGTCCCACAGAGTGAGATCAGCACCATTGGTGGTCTCATTCTCATAGTGGTCATCCCAATCAGAACAAGAGGAGAAGAAGCCCCCTGCCCCACCAAGGGGGAGTATTATTGATAGCAATGCTATCAGAGGACTTTTTGTATATTTTGATAGTTTTTTCATTATCAACTATTATTTATTCATTATTAATTATCAATTAGAATCAATGTCTATCCTCTCCGTCAGGACTTGCATATACGTCCTTTGGACAAAGTTCGATATAGTCAAATGACCATTCCTTGTCACCCTTTGATACCTGACGGAATCTCAACCAGTATTCCTTACCCTCATCAAGTTTCTGAGTAGTGAGGATTCGGCGAAGATGCTCTGGTGAATCCTGACGGAAGCTGTTCAAACCAGGCTTACGGTAAGAATCCATACCTCTCATATATCCGAGATTGTGGAGAGTCTTATCCATAGATGTGTTGTGTTCATCGTCTTCTGTATCTGCGATGTTACCTACGATGTCCTGAAGATTCCACGTACCGTATGTAAGGTCAACAGGAATACCGCAAGGCTCATTGTTAAGATATACCTGAACTACACCACGCTCTTCACCTGCAACATAACCCATACGGATTTCGTATGTTCCTGATGGTACTGGTGGCAACTTGAACTGCACATCATACTGTCCCTTGATACAGATAGCATTACCGAGGTATGAAGACCATGACAGCTCTGCTGCGTGAACAGCAAGGAACGTATCGTCGGAAAGCTTCCAACCTTTGATGTATCCACGTTTGAGGGCATACAAATTGGCATTGTATGTACCTGCCTCATCATTGAATCGGCATCCCTGATTCATGAAATCAGCACTGAGGGTAGTAGCATCAATACGCATACGGCAACTGAGAACCTCATCACGCACCTTGGTAGAGTACTCAAGTATGTCATCAAGATAGAGGTATGTACCGTTTACTGCCTGCTGCTCTGATTTTCCAGACTCTGAAGCTGTGAGCACCTTCACACCTTTTACGGTGTATTTGTTACCTACACCCTTACGGTTTGCATAGAGACCGGCAGTATTACCTGTACCTGCACGGCAGAAACGAAGCATGGTGTTAGGACACATAGTCTCCCAGAAGTCCTCGGCATCAGCAAGTGATGATACCGTACAATCGGTAAGGAAACGGCCAGAAGGAGCCCAGTCAGCATAGTTACCCATACGATCCATGAGGTGATAGCTCACAAAGCGATTGAGCGGGTTCTTACGGTTGGTAGGATCATTGTCATATTTTCCTGCATCCTCCGGATAGGTAGCATCGTACACTTTCTTTGCGTAAGCCTCAAGATCGGCAAGAGAGTTTATGCCCTTCTTTGCATATACAGAGTTAGGCTCAACGAATGCCGTGAACTTGATATACCTTCTGCGAGGATATGTAACTGTATTGTCACGACCTCCGAATCTCACCTTTGCTATCTCGCCATTGATAGAGTCTTCAGAAACAGAATAGCTAAGATCAATATAAGGCTTTGAAAGAGAGTCGCTCATGTGAGTGTATTTGAGTGCCTCAACGAAGATGGATATTGTGGCATCCTCTTCCATGAGGTCTGGAAGCATGTTACTACTTGGAGTAATAACACGGTCAATGATGTGAACAACACCGTTTGTAGCAGAGTCATTCTTCTCAACAAGCTGCGAGCGCTTGTTTACAAAGACGCGAAGCTGGTTGTTGTTTTGCACGTCACTGTCACAGGTTATAACGAGGTAGCGGTCATCCATATTCATCTGTGGAAGGGCACCATCGCTGACATCAGTAGTGAAGAATGCACCATCCTTGACGATATGAGTGCGTGCAATGGTATCGCAACGCGCTGCATCCTGAAGCAATGCCTCTAACGAAGCATAGTGGTTGTCAGAAAGGAACTTGTTGATAGCATCGTTAGTCGGTGCAAAAACTGTATAATTGCCATATACAGAGAGAAGGGAATAATAGTTAGCCTTCTCAAGAATAGCCTGAAACATACTGCATCTGTCTGCGTCGTCACTAATGATTTCCGCAGCTGTACGCTTCGTAGCAGAATAGAATGTGCCCTGCTCATTATCCAAGTCGTCATTGTCAACGCATGAATAGAGCATCGGGGTTGCTATACAGCAAGACAGCAGAAGTGCATAAAGCGACTTGCGCATTGCTATTTGCTTTATTTTTGATAGTATAGTAAACATAATAAACAAATTATAAACTATCTACAGCCTCTCCCCCGCCATCCTCCGTAGGGAGGAAACTGAAAGGCGAAAGCTGATTCAGTCATTCATTATTAATTACTCATTATTAATTATTCATTGTGTTAGGCTCTCCCTCTCCTCCCCTCGGGGAGGTCGGGAGGGGACTCTTTTTTACTTCTGGAAATCCTCCGTATCACTGTAAGCAGAATTCTGCTTGAGCAGAGTGTTCTTCTTCAGTTCTTCTCTATTGTATGGCCAGAAGATAGTATTGATGTCGGCAAACTGGATCTTGATAGCTACTGCATTTTCCTTCTGCTTCTTTGTAGCCTCATTGGCAAGATAGTTTGTGTTGCCATCACGAAGTGATTTTCTCACAAGGTCAAACCAACGCTTACCTTCAAACATAAACTCTCTCTTACGCTCCAACATGAGGAGTTTTTCCATTTCTTCCTTATTAGAGCTATATGCAGAGAAAGCAAGTGAATCGCTCTTTACATTCTCGGTATAGTTGCGAGCGCGCTTGTTGATAGAGTTGATAAGCGAGAAAGCAGTCTGGAAGTCAGGATCATTCTTCATGATACATGCCTCTGCCTTTATGAGCATAACGTCTGAAAGACGATATATAATCCAGTTATGGTAATTATACGTAATTAGTTCAGGATTATATTTCAAACTCTTAAAATCGGTAACATTGTCATTTTCGAGGTTGGGTCTATAATTCGTATATTTACCGATAATATACTTACCACTATGTTCAATTATATTCTCATATACTCGACAGTCGTTCTTGGCAAAATAGTCATTAGTACCAGAAGTAACATTCTGATAGTAGTCTTCTGGTGCTGCGAAACCACCTATTATGTTTTGTCCACTATAGAATTTATAAATATAATTGTTCTTTACGTTACCTTCGTTACCTTTTTTGTAACCTAATTCAAAGATACTCTCGAAAGAGAAACCGTTTTCATTACCATAGCCAAAAATCTCATTAAATGCATTACCGCAAGTCTTAGAGTTTGCGAGGCTTTCACGAATCATCGGAATACCATTGAATAGGAACATATCGTTCATCTGGCCTTTTTTTGCAACCCTCTCTTTGTACTGGTTCTTTTTGAAGTTTATAACATAGTCGCAGCAAGAGATTGCCTTGTCATACTCACCACGCCAGAGATAGATATCGGCAAGGAGGGTATAGATTGCTACACGTGTCACTTTAGCACAATTCTCGTATGCTTGGCTAGAAGCCTCTGAATTTGTCATTTTGCTATCATCAACATAGCGGAGAACGGCATCGTCCTTAACCTTCTCAAGGTCGTCAGAAAGCATTTTCAGAGCCTCCATCATAGGAGTTGCAGGAACCTTGTAATCCTGAAGATCATCGATACTTGGCTCGAAAACCATCGGTACGTCACGGAATGTCCTGATGAGATAGAAATAGCAAAGGTCACGGATAAAGGTTGCCTCCGCCTTATTGGCACGCATCTGAGCCTCTGTATAGTTAGGATCAAGCTTCTGCACACCATCTGCATAATTGAGAAGGATGTTACAGCGGTTGATAGTCCTATAGAAATCCTCCCACTTTGTCAAATCATTTGTAGGTAAGATGTTCTCCTTCAGAATCTCAACATACTTGTTTTCAAGGTTACTACCCTGTACAAGATTTTCTGAACGAAGCTCACCCCAGATTCCCATACGCTCAAGACTGCCTTCTGACGTAAGCGACTCATAACAGCCATTGAGCTCACTGGTTACATCATCTTTCTTTGTCCAATAGTTCTCCAGTACCACCTCGTTCAATGGAAGAACGTCAAGGTAGTCTGAGCAACTACTTAGTGTAAAGAGTAAAGTGAAAAGTGTAACGTGGAATGACACTCCACTCTTACTTATATGTTTTTGAATGAATCTATTCATAACTTGAAATATTATTGACTTTTATCTATAAGCTTTTCAACTTTAATCTGAAAATTAGAACTGAACGGTAATACCTAATGTGGCAGACTTGGCACGTGGTGTCTGTGCATTGTCTGATGATATACCATAGCCACCATAGCCTACCTCAGGGTCAGAACCTGAGTATTTGGTGATGACAAACAGGTTGTTAGCTGACAGATAGAAGCTAAGCTGTGAAAGTCCCCACTTCTTGATGGTTGCCGGTGGAAGTGAATAGCTGATCTGTGAGTAGTTGAGACGAATGAATGAACCATCCTCTACGAAACGGTCACTTCCAAGATAGTTATAACCATACTGACGAAGTGCACGTGGGATTGGTGCGATATCGCCCTCTACACGCCAACGGTAGTTCACCGCACGACTCTGATTGCCATTGCCGTACATAGACTCAAGGTTCATACGGTTATTGTTCACAATCTTGTTACCATAACGGAAGTTGAACTGGTTGTTCCAAGACCAACGTCCCCACTTGAACTTAACACCGAAACCACCAGTGAACTTAGGAAGTGAAGATCCGAGATATACGATATCAAGCTCATTGATAGTACCATCATGGTTGATATCCTCGTAAATGGCATCACCACCCTTGAACTCATACATAGCAGATGTACCACTATAGCAGAATGTCATAGGTGTAGTACGTCCGTGGTTGTCAAGGATCACATTGCCATTGGCATCGCGAACTACAGGGGCATTAGGGCCGCTTACACCTTTTATCTCTTCTGGTGAGTATTCGCTATACTGATATACGCCCTTATAACGGAAACCGTAGATAGAACCGAATGACTTTTCAAGTTCTACACGTGTGAGGTATGTTCCGTTTTTACGCTCAAAGTCCTTGTTGAGAGTAGCAAGACAGGTTTCATCCATTTCTGTGATGACGTTCTTGTTGTTTGCGAATGTTACGTTAAAGTCAATTGCAAACTCACCAAACTTCACGAGGTTGTTGGTGTTGATGTTGAACTCCCAACCTACATTCTCCATCTTACCAACATTTTGCCATGCAAATGTGCCATAACCTGATGAAGTAGGGATGCCTCGGTCCTTCATAAGGAGGTCAGTAGTGTACTGCTTATACACCTCGACATTACCATTGAGCTTATCCTCGAAGAAACCGAAGTCAACACCGAGGTTATAAGTCATCTTCTGTTCCCACTTGAGGGCCTTGAGCTGTATGTTATCAGGATTAGTAGATGACTGATTCATATAACCACTACCATTCTTATAGCGGCTATAGAACAGATATTCTCCACCTGGCTGCTGACCTACGATACCCCAACCTGGACGTAGGGAGAGCATTGAAAGCCAAGGAAGGTTGTTTGCAACCCAAGGCTCCTTACTGATGTTCCAACGACCAGACAAGGCTGGGAAAGTACCCCAACGCTTTTCAGGACCGAACTTTGTAGAGCCGTCGCAACGCATTGAGAAGTCGAACATATAACGACTCTTATAGGCATAGTGAGCAGAGAATGTACCATAGATACTACGCCACTGACCAGAACCTCCTGTGAAGTCTTCATCGATAGTGGCATCTGCACCTGTATTACTGATTGTGCCAGGGAAGCCAAACTCTGTTGTCTTCTGTGACTTACTGCTACCGTCATTGAGCTGACCGCGAAGCATCATCATCATAGAATGGTCTTCATTCTTAAAATGAGGTGTGAAAGTCAATGTATGTGTTGTAGAGATACCGAGACTCTTGTAGCTGTATTCTGTCTTTCGGTTGTTTGACGGATGTGACCATCCGAGAGTAATCAACTCTGAAGGCAGGAAAGAATCCTGATACTGGTTGAAGATATCGAATACGATCTTACCCTCATACTTCAGGCGAGTCTTGTCGTTTTCTGTACTGAGCAGGTCATAGTGAATCTGGAACTCTGGAGAAACCTTGTATGTCTTCTCATTGTTGGATGCAAGATTTCCGAGGGCAACCGGATTGAATCGGTTGTACTTATTATGCTGATTATCAGGCAGCTGATCGTCAAGAGCTGATGATATGGTTGTAGGAAGCATGAAATAGTGGCCTGTAGAATTATTGTCCATATCCATCTCATATACTGACACATTAGGCATATACTTGTATGCTATGCCAAGCAGATTGTCATAGTTCTTCTGGTTGTCGGTATATGTGAATGAAAGGTTAGACATAATCTTGATACGGTCAGACACGAAATAGTCAAGAGCTACACGTGAACTGAGACGATCAAGCTGCTGCTTGATGACAGAACCTGTCTCATGGTCATAACCTGCACCAATACGGAAGTTTGCCTTCTCACCACCACCGGTAAGTGATACGTAGTGGTTATGACGGAAACCTGTCTGTGTTACCTCGTCAATCCAGTCAGTATTCTTGTTGAAGTTATTCCATCCATTTGGGTTAGTAGGATCATAGTTGATTTCCACGATGTCACTGGCAGTACTGCTCAAACGTGGGTTGAAGTAAGACTCCTTCAAGAGCATGGTGAACTCATCACCATTAAGGAGATGATAGCCCTTAGGCTGTCTTGTGCCTGTGATACGATAGCTGTATGTCACACGGGTTTTACCGCGCACACCACGCTTTGTCTTGATCTCGATTACGCCATTGGCACCCTGAGAACCCCAAATAGCTGTAGCGGCAGCATCCTTCAACACACTGATATTCTCAATATCCTCTGGGTTTACATTAAGCAACTCTGCGAACTTCTCGTCGTTTGCGGAAGACAGATCAAGATCCTTGCCGAGGTCGTTTTCCCATACGTTACCGTCAACTACGATAAGCGGATTAGCATTACTGTTGATAGAGCTAACACCACGAAGACGCATAGATGTACCAGAACCGAGGTTACCTGAGTTTGCCACGATATCAAGACCTGCAATACGACCCTGAAGAGCCTCATCGACAGTTGTCATTGACAGACCCTCAAACTCCTTCATGTCAATAGACTGGTTAGATGTTGACATCTCATCCTTTGGGATAGAGAGGCCTGAACCGCCAGCACGACGCTTTGAGGTGACTGTTACCTCGGTAAGTGTTGCAGCATCTTCGAGCTTTATCTCATAGACCTCACCCTTGATAGGAACAGTCTTTGTCTTGCATCCTACGAAACTGAATCTCAGCTTATGCTTTGGATCCTTGATTTTAAATGAGAAGTTACCATTGATATCTGTCTGAGTGGAGCTGACGATACGATTGCTGGCATCAATCTCGACTACGTTAGCCATCATAACAGGTCCCATGGCATCAGAAACAGTACCAGAGATAATCTGGCCTGCCTGCTGTGCAAAGGTGGTTGTGGAGAAGAGGAGAAGAGAAAATAATACCCCTAAACAGCGGCCTCTCCCCCCGCCCTCCCCCGTAGGGAGGGAGCCGGAGTGCGAAAGGACTGTTAGTTTTTTATATAGTTTATTCATTATTATTCATTATTAATTGTTAATTGCGATTCCGTCGGCCCTCCAACTCCCTCCTTACGGGGAAGCCCGACGTTAATAACATCGGAGTATGTGCCAGGGCTGGAGGAAAGGCCTTATCCTTATTTCTTAATCAGCGGCTTGTCAATCATGTGAATGACGGCAGAAGAAGTTGTCGTTGCTCTTGTAGCTTCCTCATTTTTGTCAGAATTAAGGAAGTACTCACGCGCCTGAAGGTTGTAAAGTCCGTCCTTCTTTACTACGTGTGCGGGATCTTTGTCGTCGGCAGATGTCTGTATGGTGATATTGTCATTGTCAAGAGTAACATAGATACGCTCAAACTTGCCATTGCTACCGATACAAGCAGTCTCATACTTCTCACGATCAATAGGATTAGCACCGATATACATGGCATTATCCTGAATGTGATATCTCACGAAGTCTATAATCTGCTGCTGCATTTTGTCAGCCTTATCAGTATTGCCTTTGTCTCTTTCAGCCTCAACATCATCAAAAGTTGGAAGCTTACCGCTCTTATGCAACTCTGCTATTGCCTCGTTAGATGGTACATATACTGTATAGTGGTATGCATTGAACACACTGATATTCTCGCGTGGTGAGCACTGGTTATTACGCTCTTCCTCAAGAAGACCACTACTAATAATAAGGTCACGCATTGCACTCATTTCCGGATGCTCTGCCATCACGTCTATCACACTCTTTGTAGTAGTCATAATAGGTGTGCTATCAAGGATGTAGCACTTACCGTTACCAGCCTTGTTCTGTTCCTTGTTAGGAGACTGGTCATAGATATCAGTAACATAGAGAGGCTTCTTAGAGTTATTCACCTGGAAACTGCCCTCTACGGTCATACCGTTGACACCAGCCTTGGCATTCTTGATGCGGAGAGCTGTACCTGCCTTTGTGAGATAATACTCATGGCCATCCTCCACATTCTTATTAACAACGATGCAGTTGTCGAGAACGTCTTTCAGGATATCCTTCATCAACTGAGAGTTATTACGAACCTCTGTAATACTGTCACCTACGGTCTGTGTCTCAAGGTCATAGGCAAAGACACTTGCCCATACAGGATTGTTCATAGTCTCGTCGTAGTGGAAACGATAGAGCTCAGCCTGCTTTTTACCATATGATGCCGGATTGATGTACTCCAACATTGCCTTGTTAGTAGGAATAAAGAAGCTATAGTAGGCATTGAGGGAGTTGAGATATACGGTGTATTGGTTCTGCTCAATAGCCCAGTTGATAAGCTTCATAGTCTTGTTGACTACGGTTGGGTACTTAACGCTGACAAATGCAGTTGGTGAGTAGATAGAATTTGTCACATACACTACACCATTACATCCGAGCATTGTCTCAACAACCTTTGAAGGATCAACGTCCATAGGGTCATTGGCATCGTTGAGGATTGTAGAGAACTTACTCTGCACTCCTTTTGCGCGGAAAGAAGCCTTGAAATTGTTGTTGATAAGCTCCTTGATGACATCATTAGGAATATTCTCTACAGTACCATACTGGTCAATGAGGATTCGTCCGGCACCGTTCTTCCAATACTCAGCAAGAGCCTCATTGGTAGGAGCAAGGATAAATGCCATATCACGGTTGATGGCAAGCTCGTCATTCGTACCGGTAGCATATACATCATCAAGATAGTATCTGTTCCATCCCGGATCGAAATCGAGAAGATCCTGATGAATCTTGTTGTCATCGTCGGTATTCATGACATGATTTTCCTGACGGGAGAAATAACGCTTCTCGAAAACCGAGTCAACATTTGTATTATAAAATAGGTTATAGCGATCCGTTACTTCCTTTCCTGCATAGAAAGGAGCTGCAAAACGCTCAAGGAGCTTGCTGAACTCACTTGTCCGAGGATTGTGGGCAATAAGTTCTGCCATATTCTCAAGCGGGAGCATTACTTCATCAAGCTTCTGGATAAATCCGTTGCTACACTTGATATTCTTCTGACCCACGTTAATGCCATTAACGATAGCATCACCCGGCTGACGGTGGATCCTTCCATTGAAGAGGAAGTCGATGTCGGAGTTCTCGAAATGGTTGTTGTTGATGAAATCCTCAACAAAATGCACCATAGGAGTACTTGTCATGTCCTTCATAAGGACTACGTTTGAACGGTCAGCGAATTTCACCCAAAGGGAATTGTTCTTTCTGTCCTCTGGACGCATGTTTGGAAGATCCTGAATTTTTACGACTGCTACAGAATCATAAATAGTAGAAGCAGTAGAACGGCGCATACAAGCACCTTCAACGATGGAATTGTCGCCACCGACACTTGAAAGCGTGTTGAGCTGATAACTGTTGTTGATCATTGCGCCATAGAGAAGAAGCTTCTTCTGGCTTGTACTCAATTGCTCGTAGCGGCTAACGCCCCATTTGTTGTTGCTGAAGAAACGCGCAAAAGCTTCATCATCTGCAACAAACAATGTCTTTGAACCGGTTTTAGCCAACACTTCCCTTTGGCCAAGGTCTTCAATCAATCGGATAGTGTTGGTGTAATGACCATCTTCAGCAAGATAGCTGTAGATGCTGGCACCCCACCCCTCAGGATCGGTCTTGTCCAAATCATACTTGTCGCACGACGTGAAACTAATCAGACATGCAGACAATGCGACGACACAGGAAGTCCTACGCCATCCCATCTTAAGTAAATTTTTACTCGTTGTCATTAGTGGTTTTATTATTAGTTTTTTATAAACGTCTACGCTGACCCGATGAGCAAAGCCAAACAAGTTTGAACTCCGTCATTGCGGGATTAGTTGCATAATTAAACGTCAGATAAAGTAGTATATTCCTAAAGTCTTATGGATATCCGTAATTTTCGAGTGCTTCTTCGCACGATGGAAATAGTGCGTGTCAACCCAAAGGTTGGCGCACGTTCCAATTTTCGAGTGCAAAGTTAATATTATTTATTTATATAATATGTATGATTTATTTCGTTTTCTTTTGCCCTTGTAACATTTTTATAAAACACATTGGATTTTGTGCCAAAAACATTATTTAATATAACATATCTACGTTTTTTGTGCATTTTTTACATGTTTTTCCCCTCAAACATAAAAAAAACATCCAATATTGTTGCGATTTAAGATTTTTTTACTACTTTTGTAAGCAAAACTATAAACACGTTGCTTTTTCGCTAAAGCCTAACAAGCTAAAAGCATGTGCAACCTAACTACCCAATCATGATGACAAACTTAAAAGCACTTATCATTTCCCTATTTACCCTTCTGCTACCTTTATGCATAAAAGCACAGATCGGCACACTGTTCAACTACACCAAGAATCTTAGCAGTAGCTTTGTTCAGCAGGTGTATCAGGACAGGCAAGGTTTTATCTGGGTTTCTACTGCCAATGGTCTTAACCGATATGACGGCTATACCTTTCAGACCTATACAGCTGACAATGGCCTTCCTATCGACTATATCACTTGCGTAATACAAGACAAGAACAACCTTATCTATGTAGGCACTTCATCTGGCCTCTATGTCAAGCTGAAAGATAAATTCGTATGTGTTACAAACAAAGATACAGGTGAAGAACTCTCTGCATACATCAATTGTTTCTGCTTTAACCCTGATGGTAATATTGTCTTCAGTACCTCCGGACGCGGTATCTGGCAACTTACAGATGTTGACAAGGCAAAAAATATCATTGATGGCATTAACGAGTCTAAGTATGTCAAGGATATTCTGTTTGACCATAAGGGTATGCTATGGGCATCTGCCGACAAATACGGTATTATCTCGTACCGACTTACTGGCAGCGATGCAAACAAGAAATACGTTCTTACGAATAAATTCCCTGCGGGCGAGAACTCTCCTTACTCGTCAATATGTATAGACAAAAGCGGTAACCTTTATCTTGGCTACTTGAAAGGCGGTGTATATGTAATGAATTCAAGCAGAAAAGGTTTTACACTCATCCCATCTACATTCAACGTCACAGTATCGACCCTCAAGGCGCGTAATGATGGCAATATCTATATTGGAACAAATGGTGATGGTGTAAAGGTGCTCAATCCCCGAAATGGAGAGATACGTCCTGCCCGTATTGCAAGTACCCAGCTTGATGTGAACAAGACAAAGGTGGGCTCTATTGCAATAGATCGTAACCAGAACCTCTGGTTAGGACTATATCAAAAAGGAGTCTTCATGCAATCGCCTGTCAGGTCTCCTTTCCATTGCCTTGGTATTAACCAGCCATCTGGCAATCAGATCGGTCAGCAATGTGTCATGGCTATATATCGCCAGAAAAACGGCACATTATGGATTGCATGCGACCAGGACGGACTTTACGCGCTAGACTCCAACTATCAGCTTATTCGCCACTATGCCCCTTCTTCAATAGGCGGAAACCGTAAGAGCGACGAAGTGCCAACCACTGTCCTTACAATCACAGAAGACAACTCCGGCAGGTTATGGGTAGGTTCTTATACGGATGGATGCGGATGGTTTGATCCTCAGACTGGCAAGTATCATCGTGCCTCATTCAGCTACGGCAATGCACAGAGCGTATTCGATATCCGCGCAGACTATCTTGGCCGCCTATGGATAGGAACCCTCGGTGATGGTCTGAAGTGTTATGACATAGAGCATGACAAGCTTACGGAATACAAGCACGACTACAGGAGATCTGACTGTCTCCACAACAACTACATTCTTGAGATGGGTATGAGCCCCGACAAGAAAATCCTTTATGTGGGAACGTCAATAGGTCTGTCTTGTCTTGATTTGCCTTCAAACAGTTGGACAAAGGTGTTCAAATCCAACAAGATTCTTGACCGTGAATCAATCACGGAAATCTGTCAGGTAAACAATGACGAGATTTGGATAGGTACGGCCATAGGCTTGTATAACTATAATCTGAAAACACACGCATTACGCAAATATGGCACAAAAGACGGACTTCCCGACTGCCACGTTGCCGCTATCGAGTCTGACAATCAGGGCGTACTGTGGATAAGCACTTCCAATGGCTTATGCCGATTCAACACAAAAGACGGCAAGACGAGGAATTTCTACGTTTCCGACGGTCTTCAAGGCAACGAATATAATTCCGGAGTGTCATTCCACGATCCTGACTCCGACCTTCTCTTCTTCGGCGGAACATTAGGCATATCATATTTCAATCCGCCTAAGAGCATACCTGAGCCGACAAAGCTCAAGGTCACCCTGACAGGTATGTTCCGTGGCAGTGAGCGCGTTCAGTCATATATGAAATCAGGCAACTATGTCATCTGCACGGATGCAATAGCATTTTCCGACGAGTTCAATTTCTCTCATGAGGACAACACGCTTGCGTTTACATTCTCTACCCTCACCTATTCCGATGTTGAGCATATCCGTTTCGCATATAGCATCAATGGCGACGAGGAGGTTGTCCTCCCTGCCGGAGAGAACAGGATAACGCTGAGCCGAATGTCGCCTGGCGACTATAATTTCCGTGTCGTAGCCATCAATAATGGTGTCCGCTCGCAGGAGAAGACCTTCAAGGTGGTAATCCATAATCCTTGGTATTTCACACCACTTGCCAAGGTCATCTATCTCCTGCTTGTCATTGCCGCCATTTGGTGGTATATACGCTTGCAGCGCATACGCAACCGTGAACGTCTTCTCATTCAGGAGCACATACACAAAGAGGAACTCAATGAGCAGAAACTGCGATTCTTCATAAATATCTCACACGAGATACGCACCCCGATGACCCTCATCGTGACACCTCTGCTACAGCTCATACGCGAGGACAACGACCCTCACCGCCAGTCTGTATATGAGATAATGAAACGCAACGCAGAGCGAATCCTTCATCTCGTAAACCAGATCCTTGATCTAAGGAAGATTGACAAGGGACAGATGATAATGCAGATGCGTGAGACCGATCTCATCGATTTCACAGCTGACATCCTTAAGACCTTCCAGCCACAGGCAACAAGCAAGAAGATAAACATTGAGTTCGAACATGAGAGCGAGAAACTGCCTGTATGGATTGACCGAAGCCAATTCGACAAGGTTATTATCAATCTGATGTCGAACGCGATGAAATACACTCCTGTATGCGGTATCGTGAAGGTGACAATCACCTCCGACGACAAGAATGTGACTATCTCAGTATTCGACAATGGAGAGCAGATACCGGAGCAGAGTCTGGGAAGAATCTTCGAGCGTTTCTATCAGGCTGCATCCCTCACAAACCAGACAAAGACAGGCACAGGCGTAGGACTCGACCTTACACGCTCCCTTGTACAATTACACCACGGCACTATCATTGTACGTAATGTGGAAGATGGTGTGGAGTTCGTTGTCACCATTCCTCTGGGACGTGAGCATCTTTCAAAGGAAGAACTTGCTCTGCACGAAGAACAGAAGGCAGAAGAGGTTTCAAGCATCCTCGAACAGGAAGTTGCAAACTCGGCAGAGGCAGAGAGCATGGAGGAGGATCTGCCTCCAACGCTAAGTCCTAAGCCATCAACACAAAGCTCTAAACGCCCGACTATCGTTGTCGTAGAGGATGACGACGAGATACGCAGCTATCTCGTCACAGAACTTGAATCCACATATCGTGTCCTCAGTTTCAACGACGGTGCAGATGCTTTGCCTATCATACTGCGTGAGATTCCGGCACTCGTCATCTCCGATGTCATGATGCCACAGATGGACGGTAACACGCTGTGCGCTAAGATAAAGAGCAACGTGAACACCAATCACATTCCTGTAATACTCCTGACAGCAAAGACACGCGACGAGGACCGTCTGGAGAGCCTTGAGACAGGTGCAGACCAATATTTCACCAAGCCTTTCAACATGGATATCCTCCGACGCAGCATCGCCAACCTCATAGCCTCACGCCGTCTCATGGAGAACAAGTTCACAGGTAAGGAAGACCATAGCGAGCAAATCGACGATATCGAGGTTGAAAGTGCTGACGACAAGCTCCTCAACCGCATCCTTGCCTTTGTGAACGCCAACCTCAGCAACAGCGACCTGAACATCGACATGATATGCTCCGAGGTGGGTATCAGCCGTGTGCATCTGCATCGTAAGATGAAAGAACTCACCAACCAGACTCCGCACGACTTCATCCGTAACCTGCGTCTGAAACAAGCAGCCCGACTGCTTAGTCGTAAGGGGCAGAACATCACAGAAGTCATGTACCGCTGCGGATTCAACAGCACCACAAGCTTCTCCACTATGTTCAAGAAGATGTACGGGCTCTCTCCACGAGAGTATATGAAGGAGCATGCGGAATAAGTAGCATGCTCCTCACCCCCCAAAGGGGTATGCAGAATAAGTGGCTCCTCACCCGTCACTACGTGACACCCTCTGACACATACTCGGAGATACTCAATCTCCGACTTCCACAAAGGGTGAAGGAAAAGTTACAATAAATCCCTAACATATCCGTTATATAATCATAGTCGCCCACTAACTGCAATACTAAATTCCCCCTCGCCCCTGTGGAGAGGGTGTCACATAGTGACAGGGGAGGGGCAAGGCTGAACACTATTCACTATGACTCTATCCGATTGCAAGATTATAGAGCTTCCGAAGGAGGAAGACCCACGCGGAAGCCTTACATATATCTATGAGAATGTGCAGGTGCCATTCCCTATAAAACGTGTTTTCTACATCTATGATGTGCCTGCGGGTAAGGATCGTGGAGCACACGCCCATAAGGAATGCTGGCAATTCATCATTGCGGCATCTGGCGCTTTGGAGGTCTATCTGAGCGACGGCAAGGAGGAAAAGACCGTTACTCTCAACCGACCTTTCCAGGGACTTCTCGTCCCTCCTGGCATCTGGGCTCACGAACAGGAGTTTACCACTGGTGCCCTCTGTCTCGTTCTCGCCAGTCATCCATACTCAGAAGACGACTATATACGTGACTATGATAAGTATCTGCAGATATACGCAAAATAAACAGACCGAATGGGATGATTTCGTTAAGGTGTCGAAAAACGGCACCTTCCTTTTTCTGCGCTCATATATGGACTATCATAGTGACCGTTTTCAGGATCATTCCCTGATGTTCTATAACGAGAAAAACAGGCTCATTGCTGTTCTTCCAGCAAACATAAAAACCACGGCCTCTCCCCCCGCCCTCTCCCGTAGAGAGGGAGCCGGAGTGCTCAATGGGGAAAGGGACAAAACCTTAGAGGAAAGGCTCGTTAGCGAATCGGCTCCCTCCCTACGGGGAAAGTCCGATGTTGATAATATCGGAGTATGTGTCAGGGCGGGGGGAGAGGCTATAACCCTCCACTCCCACCAAGGCCTTACCTACGGCGGATTCGTACTATCCCCGGAAATACACATTTCAGAGGTGGGAGAACTGTTCAGACTGACAGTTGCCTATCTGAAGGAAAACGGTTTCTGCGAGTGGATCTATAAGCAGATACCATATATCTACCACCTCATACCATCACAGGAAGAGGACTACTGGCTTTGGCGATATAATGCCACGCTGAAAGCGTGTAATATGATGACGGCGATAGACCTTGGCAATTCCGAAATTGATATTACGTCATCACGCAAGCGCACCTACTTCAACAAACTTACGCGACAAGGCTTTACCGTAGCCATTGATGACAACATCCGCAATTTCTGGCCTATTCTTGAGGATAATCTGATGGAGCGTTTCTGCTCCCGTCCTGTTCATTCTCTTTCAGAAATTGAACTGCTCAAACAGCGTTTTCCCGATAACATCGTGTGCTGTACTGTGAAGAATCCCGACGGAAAGACCATTGCCGGAACTCTTCTCTTTATCACCCAGCAGGTGGTGCGCACCCAGTATATTTCAGCCTCACACGAAGGCAAGCACACCAACGCCCTCGACTATTTGATGCTTAGCCTTATCAGGCATTACAGCAAAAATCCGCAATACCGCTACTTCGAGTTCGGTACAAGTATGGCTGAAGACGGCATTAATCTTAACGAAGGCCTGATCCTGCAAAAGGAAGGCTTTGGCGGAAGAGCCGTAGCGTGCAAGATATTCACGATAGCATTGTCGTTTGATACGTTTAACGTGAATTCGACGAAATAAATGGACGCACCTCTGGTGCTTTAACTGACAATAAATCAATCTTACCAATCTTTAATCCAATAAGAAACTGGGCTTGCGCCCTTGATTTAGAAAGTAAATTAAAAGAAAATTAAACCAGTAAATTAATTTCTTCGCAAAGCTCAGGCGCAAGCTGAATCCTGATAAAATTTATTGCTCATTTGCTTTCCAAAATATATTCGCGTAAGCGAGCCATTCTCTTGTGTAAAAGATTGTGAAGATTGGGAACTTGCTTTAGCTTGGTGAGCCTTAGCGAACAATTTTCTAAAAATTTTTATTCCGTCAACAGCAGCTTGCTGCTAAAAAACATAGTTTTAATTTTTCGCAAAGGCTCAACAAGCTGAAGCAAGTTTTTCGCTGAAGCTCATCAAGCTGAAGCAAGTGTTCGCTGAAGCTCATCAAGCTGAAGCAAGTCGTAGAACTGACGTTATTTATGGAGAAAATATTAGTCATTTCGATTTCACTAAACATAATCCTTTTGATTTGGCTTATAGTAACCAGAAAGAAAGGGAAATCCTATCAAGTGTCTGACGATGACAGCAAGAAGATAAAGAGGGAATTCAACTGGAAACTGGATTCCTCACGTGGCATTGGCTTGAAAGGGCATCTCGAACTGGAATTTGACGAACAGTCGGTTTTAGAGCAGAGACGGCATAATCCGTTTGGCAGACCTTCCGTTAACGGATGGAACTACAAGGTCAATCTACAGGAGATGTACCATTATATGCTCGCCAATCCGCATCATCTTGCGGCAAGCGCTAAGATTGTGCAGTATATCAACCGTATATGCTCACAAAAAGGCATCAACGAGTTTGACAAACTGCAATTTGTCCTTGATTTCGTACAAGAGCCGAACATCAAGTATATCCTTGATGACAAGAGTCAGGAACTTGCTGGTGCTCAGGAGTATATACGCTACCCTGACGAAACGCTCCTTGACGGTCGTGGCGACTGCGATTGCAAGGCTTTCCTTGCAGCCACCCTCTATCATCTCATGGGATATAACGTGCTCTATATCCTGTCTGACAAACTGGCTCACGCAGCTATCTGCATAGAATACGACTCTCACTGGGGCACCCGAATAGGAAATCCTGCCACACTACGTAACGCAACAATAGAAATCAACGGTCGCTGGTATATCTATTGCGAGACCACATCCGACGGTTTCCGCATAGGAAATATAGGCAAGAAAGAATCAGTAAAGGATTTTGAAACAATCCTTGAGCTAAGAGCATAATATTACGTGAGTTCGATGAATTCAAGACTGCGAGGGCTGAACGTCGAAGAGGTCGGCGGCCGAAGGGAAAGCCAAAGCCCGACACCTAATAGGGCAGTCCGTAAGGGCTGTTATTCTATAGATGCGTGATTAAAGAGCGCTGTAAGTGCGACACCTGAAGACTTTAGGTGTCGGTCCTTCAGACCTCATACCCCCTATATCGACAAATATAACAGCCCTGACGGACTGCCCTATTAGGTATCGCTCCTTCAGAGCTCTTTCAACCACATGATAGTCAACAATATACAACTGAATAAATTGTTCGCAAAGGCTCAACAAGCTACGCAAGTCGTCGAACTCACGTTAAATAGAGTTTCACTATAAAAAATTATTACTGTCCGATAAACCTCTGTAACTTACCTTCCATCAAGAAATTGAATCTTGGTAAGCCTATGAATAATACAAAAACAATAAAAACCCCTTAATGTCTTAGAGTCTCGTTCCTCGCCTCTTGCTGCTATGCGTATTTCTTTTTTCTGGTAAGCCCTTGGGCTTCCCGAAAAACAAATCCACATATCAGGCCTGCGGCAAGACATTAAGGTGAAAAACAGGAAAAAGCATATAACCATCAGCGTAAGGTTGTGATTGGCTTTTTTATGTTTTTTCATTTATGTTCCAACCCTTGCAGAGGGGAATGAATAGGTTGGATGAAAGACTGGAAGCCCCAAAGGCTTACAAAGGCTTTCAGACAAGCAATACATTATGAAGGCTGCAAGCCTTTTAGAACATAAATGTTTTTTTCTGGTTTTTGTTTTTACCGGACAGCAATATATAAAAATTCAATTAAAGCGTGTTTTTACACCTAATCATTTGGATAATTGCAAAAAAATGTTTATTTTTGCATTCAAATGAATACCCTTTTGCTTTTATTGCAGAAAACTCTATTTCTATTATAAAAAAACCATAAAAAAGGAAATCTTAAAATGAGAAATGTCAAACTTTCCATTATACTTACAATCAGCATCTTATATGGGGTAGTAGCGAGAGCCGTTTCTCAATCTCTTGACCCAACAACTCCTTATTATCAAAAAATTGTAAGCCAAGGATTTGATCCGGCTACCGTAACCGACCTATCTGCAGAAAAGACGATAGCGATAGACGAGCCGAGTTGCGCTTACATCAACATTACCAATGTGGCAGAGATGCCGACAACCAAGACAGCAGATATGCATGCCTTGTTTGAATGCTATGATGGTAATGGACATTATTTCCAAAAGAAAGTGATTATAAATGCACAGGGGAATTCTTCCATGTACTTTATTAAAAAGAACTTTGCAGCAGACTTTTGCGAAGACGAATGGCTTGGTGATAAAACCACAAATATCAGCATAGGAAACTGGGTAACCCAAGATGCTTTTCATTTCAAGGCTTATTACACAGATTTTTTTCGCGGTGTTGCAACAATAGGCTATAAGCTGTTTGACGATATAGTAGCCGATCATGATTCATATCTTGATCGTGCAGGTTTTACTGAATATGATGTAAAAGCCCGCTGCTATCCAGATGGTTTCCCATGCATTGTATATCTTAATGGTGATTATTACGGTATATTTGCATGGCAACTAAAAAAACATAGAAAGAATACCAATCAGACAAAAGACAATGCCAATCATATTCATTTAGACGGAACGTTATCCTATGACTATATTTGGAAAGGAACCGTTGATTGGAGTCAGTTTGAAATAAGGAACCCAAAGGGATTGAAGTGTTCAACCCCAATATCGATTTCTGGATATAAATATACAGAGATAACTGATAATGAGGCAGAAATATTAGTTATGGGTGATTCATGGGTTGATGCTCCAAGCAATCCGAAGGACATGACGAGTGAAGAATTGTCAGCTTCATCACCGTTATACTATAAGTATGTGACGAGCAAAGGAAAAATCAAATTTTATAAATTGACAGAACTAAGCGGATATGATTATGCGGATTATGATGGCGATAAGCCTTCAGAACTGATTGATGAAAACTCAGAATACTTCAATGCATCCAATCCTGATCATGTAAGAACTGCAACTGTCAAAAGCAACATTTTACGTCTCAACGGATATTGGGCAGAACTTAGTGCCCTTAGATACAGCAATGCTGATGACGCAACCATACGTGCCGCTATTGCTGAAAGATTTGACGTTACCGGATTAATTGATTATTATGTTTTCAGCTTAGTAACCGCAAATTATGATGGATTTATTAAAAACTGGCAATGGCTTACATACGATGGCGTAAAATGGTTTGTCACCCCATATGACTTAGATGGCATTTTTGGAAATGTATCGTCTGGAACTGCGGTATTACCACCTAATTGGTCATATGTATTCCAGGATTATCGTATGCAGGATTTGATTAGTGCCGGTCCTGTCTTTTGGGTAAGAACATATTTCTGGGATGATATTAAAAGCAGATATGAGGATTTACGTTCAAGAGGCATACTAACTCCAAAACACATAATGCAATACATATACGACTGGCATAATAGGGTTGGTGGAGAAGAAACATATAATAGTGAAAAACAAAAATGGCCAGATAGTTATTGCTATAACGAGCTAATATGTAGTCCGAATTGGACGACCACGGAAGATTGGACTGGATATGGTGATATTGCAGATTATGATGCGTCTGTAACATATAACGAAGGTGATACATGTAAGTTGTCATACAGAATATGGATTGCTACAGGAACCACTACTGGTGTAAAGCCATATTCAAAACTGGGATATTCTACCCCAGACAATGCAAGTCGTATGCAAATGTGGATTTCAGACCGTCTGGCTCTTGAAGACAGCTACTTGGGTTATACAAGTGTTCCTGAGGATATACCTACTCCTATTGATGGTATTGTTTTATCAGAAAGCAATATGGAGATTGAAAGTATCTATAATGCTTCCGGCATTCCTACCAAGAACATGAATAATGGTTTGAATATAGTCCGTTATAAGAACGGAGAAACAAAGAAAGTTTTCAATAAATAACATAGTTCAATGAAAAAAGGAAGCGGATTTATCTGATTTATCTGAAATAAATCGCGAAAATATTACTGCGTCAGCTATCAGATAAATCTGTTTCCCTTATTATTTTTACTGTAAAGGTGGGTTCAATAAATTAACGTCAGTTCGATGAATTAATCATATAGCTGCAAGCTGCAAAATCCACTGCGTGGGGCTACACGAATTTCCGTGAATTAACCGTGAATTTTTCGTAAATTTCTAAGCAAATGTATTGAATAAAGAAAAATTCACGATAATTTGCGGCTAATTCACGGCTAATTCACGTAGCCAAGCGCAGCGTTTTTTTCGTCGAACTCACGTTAAATTATTTTTCTCTGTCCCGATTTTTTCGAATATTCGAATTATTTTTCGCTGAAGCTCAACAAGCTACGCAAGTCGGGACATAGAATATTGTCAGTTCAGCACCAAAGGTGCGTATTTGTATTGAAGGGATAAATTATTTTCTGCCAGATTAAACCTATGAGAGGTAATTTCGTCAATGAATAAGTGGAATTTATATATGCAGGCAATGTGGTGCCAAGTTGGCTTATATCCGACTTTTTCTCTCCATGACAAACAGATGCAAGCATCTATTTGATCATAAGGCTAAATGAAAACGTTAATTAATCTCATATTTTCCGAAGGAATTTGGATTTTAGGAAAGAAATAAGTAAATTTGTGCCACATTTTATAGACTTCACCTAAAACAATAAAACAAAAACTTAAAATGCTTAAGCGATTTTTTCTTTTGGTAACTATGTGTGCAATCCTTCCATTTGGCAAGGGTATGATGTGTTATGCTGCTAACACAAACACAAATTCTGTACTTTGGTATGACAAACCTGCTTCTGTATGGCTTGAGGCCTTACCACTCGGCAATAGCCGACTTGGCGCTATGGTCTTTGGCAAGACAGACGTAGAGGAAATACAACTCAACGAAGAGACCTTCTGGAGTGGAGGTCCTCACAACAATAACAGCACATCATCAATCTATTACCTCAACGAGGTGCGCAGCCTCATATTTCAGGGAAAGGAGAAACAGGCAGAAGATCTTATCAACAAGGAGTTCATAAAAGGTCCTCACGGTATGCGCTTCCTCACTCTCGGTTCGCTGAAACTCGATTTCGGCCATAAGGATGCAAAGAACTACCGCCGAGAACTGAACTTGAATAATGCCGTTTCTACCGTTTCATATACTGCCAATGGCGTGAAATATGTTCGCGAGACATTCGCCTCTCTTGAGGATGGCGTTATCGTGATGCGCATAAAGGCTTCTGGCAAGGGAAAACTGAACTTCACGCTTGATCATGAGTGTAAGCTGAAATCTTCAAAAAGCAGCGAAAAACTCAGGTTTATGACTTCACGCATGAAGGGTAATTATGGTATGCTCAAGGCTGTTATTGAAGGCGTAGAGCAGGAAGGCATTAAGTCTGCCTTGAATGCAGAACTTGCTGCAAAGGTGCTGGCTGATGGTAATATTACAACTGATAACAATAAAGTTGACGTTAAGAATGCTACGACAGCAACCATAATAATCACAGCTGCTACCAACTTCGTGAACTATCATGATGTTAGCGGTAATGCTTCTGAAAAAAACAAGGCTACTCTCAAGGCAGTTGAGGACAAAACCGCAGATCAGCTCTTAAAGCGCCATATAGCGAAGTATCAGGCACAGTATAATCGTGTGGCTCTTGATATCTCAGCCAACACCCAACACCCATCACCTAACACCCAACTCCCAACCGACCAGCGTCTGGATAAGTTCTATGGCAGCGATGATATGGGTATGGTTGCACTCATGTTCAACTTCGGCCGCTATCTGCTCATCTCAAGTTCACAGCAAGGTGGTCAGGCAGCTAACCTCCAGGGTGTCTGGAATGATAAGATGATGGCTCCTTGGGATAGTAAATACACTATCAATATCAACGCAGAGATGAACTACTGGCCAGCAGAGATATGCGGACTTACCGAGGCTGCCGAGCCATTGTTCTCTATGATAAAGGACTTGAGTGTGACAGGTGCTGAGACAGCCCGTAAGATGTACGGATGCCGAGGCTGGGTGGCACATCACAACACAGATATCTGGCGTGTGGCAGGACCTATCGACGGTGCATTCTGGGGAATGTTCCCTAATGGCGGTGCATGGCTCACAACACATATCTGGGAGCACTATCTCTATACACTCGACAAGGATTTCCTTCGTGAGTACTACCCTATCCTGAAAGGTGCAGCCGATTTCTACCTCGACTATATGGTGGAGCGTGACGGCGAGTTGCTCGTTGTGCCTTCTGTATCTCCAGAGCATGGAGGCGTGGGCAAGCAGTCACCTGTATGTGCAGGCTGTACGATGGACAATCAGATTGTGCGCGACGCTCTCACACAGGCAATAAGGGCAACGGAGATTATGCTTCAGGACACAGCCCTTGCTGACAAGGACAAGGCAGAGATGAACGCTTCGCTCCTTGCTTTCAACGCAGCACTAAAGAAGATTCCTGCTATGAAGGTAGGTAAGTATGGTCAGCTTCAGGAGTGGCGCGAGGATATCGACGATCCAAAAGATGAGCATCGTCATATCTCACATCTCTATGGCTTGTATCCTTCAAACCAGATATCACCATTCCTCACACCAGACCTCTTCAAGGCTGCTGGCGTGACCTTGAATCAGCGTGGCGATCAGGCAACAGGTTGGAGTCTTGGTTGGAAGACAAACTTCTGGGCACGTATGCTCGATGGCAATCACGCCTTCACTATCATCTCAAACATGCTCCGTCTGCTTCCTGATGAGAATAAGATGCGTGAATATCCAAATGGTCGTACCTTCCCTAACCTCTTCGATGCTCACCCACCATTCCAGATAGACGGTAACTTCGGTGTAACGGCAGGTATCGCAGAGATGCTGATGCAGAGTCAGCTCTCACCTAATGCAAAGGATCTTTCACCAGAAATATTCCTCTTGCCAGCTTTACCAGACGCTTGGAAGAATGGTAGTATCTCAGGCTTCAAGGCACGTGGCGGATATACCGTTAACATCACATGGAAGGACGGCAAGCTGAAATCGGCTAACATCATGCCAAAGGAGTCAGGCAAGCTGATTCTCCGCACAAAGACCCCAATCAGTCAGGGAAACCTCGTAAAGACCTATCAGGATCTCGGTGTATATGAATATGAGATAAATGTTACAGGGGGAAAAGCAGTAGTTATTACGGCTTCCTAAAAAAAATACATTTGCTAAACAACTAAACAATAACAACTATAAGTAATTTATGAAGCGACTTCTATTAGCGTGTTTACTATCACTTCCTCTCGTAGGAGTGCTGGGTACAAAAGCCCAGAATCCAGTCATTCGCAATCTGTATTCCGCTGACCCTACCGCACGTGTCTTCAATGGGAGATTATATCTCTTCCCATCGCATGACATCATCAGTCCGGTAGAGCCAGAGAGAAAATGGTTCTGTATGGCTGACTATCATGTGTTCTCGTCTGATAATCTCACAGACTGGACAGACCACGGCGTTATCCTCTCTCAGGAGCAGGTTCCTTGGGGCAACCCAAAAGGATACTCTATGTGGGCTCCTGATTGCGTAGAGAAGGATGGCAAGTACTATTTCTATTTCCCTAATACTCACAAGCCTGTCGAGGGCGCAAACAACGGCAGAGGCCGTGGCTTCGGTGTTGGTGTGGCTGTAGCCGACCACCCTTACGGTCCTTACAAGCCAGAGGAGAATAGTATTGAGGGAATCAATGGTATTGACCCATGTGTGCTTCAGGCATCTGACGGCAATGCCTACATCTTCTGGGGTGCAGGCCGTTGCGCAAAGCTCAAGCCAAACATGAAGGAAATTGCTGACGACACACCAAAGGAAAAGGTAAAGTTCGGCGACCGCGAGTTTGAGATGTTGGGTGTAAACTGCCTCAAAGGTCTGCCAAGCCGTCAGGCTGAGGGTCCTTTCGCCTTCGAGTACAACGGAAACTATTACCTCACCTACCCTTACGTAAGAGACTCAACAGAGGTTCTCGGCTATGCAATGAGTAAGAATCCTATGGGACCTTATGAGTATAAGGGTCTCATCATGGCAGAGCATAAGAATGGCTGCTGGACAAACCACCATAGTATCGTAAACTATCAGGGCCAGTGGTATCTCTTCTATCATAACAACGCATACTCTCCAAAATTCGACAAGAACCGCTCTGTATGTATCGACTCCCTCTTCTTCAATGCTGACGGTACTATTCAGGAGGTTAAGCCTACATTGCGTGGCGTAGGTATCACCGATGCACGCTCACAGGTGCAGATGGACCGCTACAGCAACATTGGCGGTGGTGCTACAATTCAGTATAACGACACTACAAACTACTTCCTCGGTTGGAGAACAATCCTTCCAAAGGGCGGTTGGGTATCTTACGGAAATGTGAAGGTTCCGGAAGGTGACTATACCGTTTGGGTAAACATGCCTGGTATGTGGGGCAGAGCTCAGATAGTAGATATCAAGACAACAAAACTTGAGTTGAAGGTCAACAAGCAGCCAAACGGCTACTATGAGCTTGTGCTTCAGAACAACGGCGACAGACCTGCTGAGGTTGACTGGATTACTCTCAATTCTCACAAGCCTATGGTTCCTGCAACAGCAGGCGGTCTTTCTACCGGTAGCTATCGCAACCTGTTCGTAGAGGCAGGCTATGGCGAAAAAGAGGTAGAAGCTAAGCTTCAAGAGGTGTTCAATGATGTATTCGTAGGCAAGAACAAGTGCTACTTCGAGGCAGGCAAGGACATGGCTTACATCAGCGATATCAAGAACAATGATGTTCGTACTGAGGGTATGTCATACGGTATGATGATTGCCGTACAGTTCGACCGCAAGGATATCTTCGACCGTCTCTGGCGTTGGAGCAAGAAGTATATGCAGATGGAGGATGGTCCTCAGAAGGGTTATTTCCGTTGGAGCTGCAAGACCGACGGTACAGCCAATGCACAGGGACCTGCATCTGACGGTGAGCTCTATTTCATCACATCACTTATCTTCGCTAACAACCGTTGGGGAAGCATGGGTGAGATCAACTATCTGAAGGAAGCTCAGTATATCCTTGACTGCATCCAGCCACATGAGGTTGAGTTCACAATGAACCGTGGCATGGACGGCAAGCCACTTGAGAATCCTATAAAGATGAAGCGTACTGTATCTCTGATGGATCAGAAGACAGGTCTTATCAGTTTCGTACCTGGTATGCCATTCACCGACCCATCTTATCACCTCCCTGCATTCTATGAAGTATGGGCTCGCTATGCAGAAGATGGACGTGCTTCTTACTGGCGTGAGTGCGCTAAGAAGAGCCGTGAGTATCTGCACAAGAGCGTTCATCCATTGACAGGTCTCAACCCTGACTATAACAACTTTGACGGTTCACTTCTCAACAACAACCGTCTTCTCGGCGATGCCTTCCGCTATGACTCTTGGCGCGTTCCTATGAACATCGCCCTCGACTATAGCTGGTCATGCTCTGACAGAGACTGGCAGCAGCAGTATGGTCAGAAGTTCCAGAACTTCCTCTACTCACAAGGTATCGACACATACGTTGACCAGTACAACGTAGATGGTACAACTCCTGATAAGATTCTGAAGGCTGGTAACTACCCAGAGAAGCTCCGTCACTCTATCGGTCTTATGGCAACAGCAGCAGCAGCTTCTATCATGTGCTCACATCCAAAGAGCGACGAGTTCATCAAGCGTCTTTGGGAGGCTAAACACGAGCCAGATGCTGACGGCTACTTCGATGCTTACTATGACGGTCTGCTCCGCCTGTTCGCATTCATGCACCTCAGCGGTCACTATCGTGTTATCGAGACAACTCCACAGCTCGAGACATACATGAAGCCTGTTACAACTCCAACAGCTACCCCAGACTCTGAGGGCTTCGTTCGCCGTTGGATGCTTCGTGACCCTATCGACAAGCCAAACAGGTCAAATACAGTATTCGTTGACACATACCTCAACCAGACCTTCCCTTCAGCTATTACATATAATAAGAAGGATAAGGCTTGGCACGCATACGACAGCCAGCTCTTCCATGTGAAGCTCTATCGTTTGGCTACATGCACAAAGCAGCAGAAGTACGGTGTTATCTTCTGGGCAACAACAGTTATCGAGTGCGACGAGGAAATCAAGAACGTACGCTTTGCCATCGGTTCTAACTCTGCTTCCAAGTGGTGGATAAACGGAGAGGAATGTGCACTTCTCTCAGGTGACCGTCGTATGGTACGTGACGATGTTGTTTCACGTCCTGTAACTCTCAAGAAGGGTCGCAACGTAATCACAGGTGCCGTTATCAACGGTCCTGGTATGAGTGATTTCTGTTTCCGTATTATCAATGCCGATAAGTATAATCTGAGAATCGTGCAGCCATAGACATAAATAATAAACAGCCCCTCTTCAACAGCCCCTCACCCGTCCTACGGATACCCTCTCCACAAGGGGCTGTTAAGGGCTATAATTTAAATAGTAAATACAAAAATGGTGTTAAAGAAATATATATTAGCAGCAACATTAAACGTGGCTTGGCTCGGTTCTGCCTTCGCTCAGATAGGTCAGCCATGGATTCATGACCCATCTACCCTCGTAGAGTGTGACGGCAAATGGTACACATTCGGCACAGGCGGTGGCGGTATTGTGACCGACGATGGTTGGTCATGGCACAGCGGTCCAGTACGTCCTGGTGGTGGTGCTGCCCCAGATGCTATGAAGATTGGTGACCGTTACCTCATTGCATATAGTGCCACAGGCGGTGGTCTCGGTGGTGGTCATAACGGCCGAGTACTCACTATGTGGAACGAGACACTTGACCCACAGTCTCCTCGCTTCAAGTTCACAGAGCCTATAGAGGTTGCATCTTCTGACGGTGATGAGGATTGTGATGCTATCGACGCAGGTCTTCTGCTCGACCCAACAACCGGTCGTCTGTGGCTCTCTTACGGTACTTACTTCGGTAATATCCGTATCGTGGAGCTTGACCCTAAGACCGGTGCACGTAAGGATGGCAACAAGGCAAAGGATATCGCTATCGACTGTGAGGCTTCCGATCTTATCTATAAGGATGGTTACTACTATCTGCTCGGAACACACGGCACATGCTGTGACGGTGTGAACTCAACATACAATATCGTATGCGGACGCAGTAAGGAGCCAACAGGACCATACATCGACAACGTAGGACGTGATATGTTCCATGGCGGTGGCCGTATGGTTGTTGCTGGCGGTAAGCGTGCTGTAGGTGCAGGTCACTTCGGACGCACAGTCATCGATGAGGGTGTTGAGGTAACATCATTCCACTGGGAGGCTGACCTTGACCGTAGCGGTCGCAGCGTTCTTGCTGTTCGTCCTCTCCTCTGGAAGAACGGATGGCCTTACGCTGGTGAGAAACTGGAGGAAGGCACATACTCAATCATCTCTGAGCGTCGTGGCTACGGTCTTGAGATCTCTGTAGATTTCGTTCGTATGGAACAGGAGCGCGCTATGTGGAACCGCGTAAATCCTAATCAGCCAACAAAGTCTATTCCTAACCAGACTCTCGATCAAGTAAAGGATGGTTGGAATGCTATTGCTGATGCATGGAAGAAGAACGGTAACATCGGTGTCCGCATTGGTGACTATATGGGACGTCCTCACCAGAACTGGACTATCACAGCAGTTCCAGAGGCTGGAGGCTATCTCTCTAACCCATACTTCAAGATCACAATCGAAGGTACTGAGCGTGCACTCTGCGCTACCGCAGATATGGAAGTTGAGACTGTGGCTAAGTTCACAGGCGACGATTCTCAGCTCTGGCGCATCGAGCAGCTCACCGACGGAACATACCGCATCATGCCTAAGAAGATTCCTGGTAAGGAAGGTGTGAACAAGGAGTATGTTCTCTACTCTATCGCTGACAGTACTCCAATTCTTGAGAAGTACGATTTCAATAGCGATAACTCTAAGTGGAATCTTAAGAAGTAAATATAATAATTTACGATTTACCATTTACAAAGTACAATTTGCCGTAATTGTACATTGTAAATGGTAAATTGCATTTAGTAATTGCTTATAAATTTTTAAAAAACAAACCAAAAAACGACCACCAAACATGAAACAAAATCTAACCCTAAAGTGCATTACAATAGCACTTGCATTATTCAGTCTGCTTCCATTTTCGGAAGCAGACAAATGCCACGCTCAAGGTAGCGTGAAGAATGCCTATATCTGGTCTGACTATCCTGACCCTGACATCATCCGCGTAGGCGAGTATTACTATCTCGTAACAACCACCATGCATCTGTTCCCTGGAGGCCCTATCATGCGAAGCAAAGACCTCGTAAACTGGGAGACAGTCTCATATCTCACAGATGCCATTAAGGACACACCACGCTATGATCTTAATGAAGGTACGGTATATGGTCGCGGACAATGGGCTACCTCTCTTCGCTATAACAAGGGAACGTTCTGGGCTCTCTTCGTAGCTAACGACGACCCGCATAAGTCTATGGTCTTCAAGACCGACGACCCTGCAAAGGGCTGGAAGCTACATAGCCGTCTTCCTGCATACCACGATTCTTCCCTCTTCTTCGACGATGACGGCCGTGTGTATGTATTCTCTGGTAGCGGCAACATCCGTCTCGTGGAACTTGAGCCTGACCTTACAGCAGAGAAAAAAGGTGGCGTGAACAAGGTTCTCGAACTTCAGGGCAAGCCTGATGGTCTGCATGAGGGTAGTCGCGTAATCAAGCACGACGGAATGTACTACCTCCTCTGTATCTCTTGGCCAAGAACAGGTCGTCAGGAGATATGCTACCGCAGTAAGAATATCGAAGGTCCTTACGAGAGCAAGGTTATCTTCAAGAGTCCATTCGGAGGCTTCCCTTATGCCGGTCAGGGCACTATCGTTGACGGCAAGCGCGGAGAGTGGTATGGCGTTATGTTCCAAGACCGCGGAGGCGTTGGACGTATCCTCACCCTCGAGCCATGCTCATGGATTGACGGCTGGCCAATGCTCGGAAACAAAGGCGACGGACTCATTCCTGATTCCGTTAAGCTCTATGATGTGGATGCTACAACCTTCCAACAGCTAACACCCACCACCCAACAACTATCCAACGGCGTGACCTTGACAAAGGACTATCAATGGAACCATAACTTCATCTCAGAGGCTATAAGCGCAAAGAACCCACAGGGTGAGGTGATTGCCCCAACAAAGATAGTTAAAGGCTCTACAATCACTCTAAAGGGCATTCTGAACAATGACCTGCCAAATAATGTGAAAGGCGGCATATATTCTGCACGCAACACCCTCACTTGGCGCACTTGGGGACCTACCTGCTCTGACACTATCACTATCGATGCTTCAAAAATCAAAGATGGCGACTGCGTAGGACTCTCTGCATTCAACGGCGACGCAGCCCTTCTTACGGTGAAAAAAGAAGGCAGCAAGTACTTCCTCGTATTTACGGAAGAAAACGTGCAGCTCTCCGACCAGAAGAAAGAGATTACTGAGGTAAAGCGTAAGGAAGTTGCTCGCGTGCCTCTTGCATCTTCCAAGGTTAAGGACATCCGCATGGTAATGAACTGCGACTTCAACCCTGGTTGTGATATGGCTACATTCTCTTACAGCATCGACAAGGGCAAGACATGGAAGAACATCGGCAACGAGTATAAGATGATATTCGACTACCGCCGTCTCTTCATGGGCACTCGCTATGCCGCCTTCTACTATCCTACAAAACAGGCTGGCGGTACAGCAACAATCACTTTGAAATAAAGAACTTACAAACATAATCCCTGAATCAAACGGGGCACAGACAAAAAGACCATTTCCGTGATTGTGCGGAAATGGTCTTTTACATTATCCATCAAAATGGGGTGGAATGTCATAGGATAAGGCTTGAACCCTAAGAATGAGTTCCCTTTTCCAATGCAATAGGTGGGGAATATTTCCAAACCTTAATTGGGGATGTTGCCAAATAAGAACTGTCCTCAACACATTTTGTGTTCAATATGAGTGTACTTAATCCAAATAGAAACATAATATAAAATTTAAGCTTCCAAGGAGAAATAATAGCCCAAGAGATAGTCTATTTAAATAATAGTATATGTTTATATCTTCTTTTTCTTCTATATATTCGTGACGCAGATTTATCAATTCAGAAACTCCTGCATAAGTTCCACAAAGACAGTTTAAGGCAAACTTTGTGAAAAATGTAGAAAGTCCCAAGATTATCACAATAAACGCCAAAGTGATATAAGCATAATGCCATCTATTAAGTGTTTCTTTTCTTTTTCGGAATTTGTATATCCACGAACAGGCATATGCAATGGATACAAGCCCCATAGTAACAAAAGCAAAATGTTCATTGATAATATCATTCATAGTCGGTATTCATTATTATTTGTAATTTTTCTTCGATTTTATCTTTTGCTGTGTCAAATATTTTTTCTGCAAGTTTTCATCCTATGCTTGTATTTCAAACCTTAATTGGAGATGTGTCTAATAAAACCTGTCCTCAACATATTTTGTATTCAATATGAATGACTTAATCCAAATAGAAACATAATATAAAATTCAAACTTATCATGATTAATGTCAATCCAAGTCCCAATCCTTTTAGATAATAGTATATGTTTATATCTTCTTTTTCTTCTATATATTCGTGACGTAGATTTATTAATTCAGAAACTCCAGCATAAGTTCCACAAAGACAATTTAAAGAGAACTTTGTGAAAAATGTAGAAAGTCCCAAGATTATCACAATAAACGCCAAAGTGATATAAGCATAATGCCATCTATTAAGTGTTTCTTTTCTTTTTCGGGATTTGTATATCCACGAACAGGCATATGCAATGGATACAAGCCCCATAGCGACAAAAACAAAATGCTCATCAACAATATCATACATAGTCGGTATTCATTATTATTTGTAATTTTTCTTCGATTTTATCTTTTGCTGTGTCAAATATTTTTTCTGCAAGTTTCATCTTTAGGATTATTCACACAATATGTATGCGAACTTGTACTATAGTACTTCTCGCAGAGCGGATCAATCCTATCCCAACGAAGCGAGGATAGGGTCATGCTGACATACACCATAGTCGTAGGTGAAGAACATGCATCTGGTCAAGTTTCTTGCCGTTGTACTTGTATGGCTGGACGTCCTCCCCCTTTAAGGGCATAGCATTCGCATAGGCATGATGTGTTATAGGCTAAAGTTTGCTAATTGTGTACAAAGGTAAGCGAATTTTTTCATACCACCAAATCATATTCTGTTTTTCTTGTATTATTGCAAACGGAGGCGAGGTTCTTCCTCCTTTGCAAGTCCATTGTGATTCCCTTGCAAATCACTTGTAATTCCCATTTTCCTCCCATTCTAAGGAACGGACATGAAACGGACTGCCCTTTTAGGTATCGCTATCGCTCCTCCAGAACTCTTTCAACTACATGACATTCAACAATATATGAGTAGAGAATTTCATCGAGCTCACGCTAAAGTAAGCAAAATTAAAAATTAAAAAGTATGATTAGAATTGATGGCTATGGTATAGCGAACAAAGGTAATCATACTTTTTATTTTCTACTTTTTTATGCCGCCTTCTTTTTCTGTACTATGCTATACACCCTTCCCTTGAAAGTGCGATGCACATCATACCCCATTTCCTTGAGCCTGAGACCAAGGTTCACAATAGTGGAGTGGCTAACGGTAAGATTAGTAAATTCCTTCCTTATCACATTGATAATCTGATTAGTGCTCATCACCTCAGCCTCTTCACCTTCCTTTGGTTTGCGGAAACAAGAATCTATCATCTGCTCAAGGTCCGATGTCTGCATAAACGGAGCGTTGAGTTCCTGAATGCGCTTTGTCTGCTCATTGGTAAACCAATAGGATTTCTTCTCAACCTCTACTTCATACTTCAGTTGGGCAAAGAGCTGCTCGTACTCTATAGGACTATCATTATCAATAAGACAATCCTCTGCGATTTTGATACAGAGATAACGGCGTGAACCTGTCACGTCACTAAGAGGATGCGAATTGTTGGTCGTAGCTATGAAAGATGCAAAACGAGGCTTGTCATCCTGTGAACCGCCGAAGATAGGACGACCATTGACCTTTGACTTTGAGAGAGTCTGCTTGAGAGATGCCTGTTGAGAAGGACGGATAGCCTCAAGCTCATCAAGATTGACAAGAAGGTTGTTTGTCAGAGCCATCTCCTTATCAAATTTATTAGAGAGGTTGAGGTGGTCAAGGAAATACTGACGAAGCTCTACGGGCAGCAGACGTTTGGCAAAGGTCGTCTTTCCGCAACCCTGATCGCCTATCAGAGTTGGCACACATTCATTACCGTGAAGCGTGTCAAGCTGAAGCCAATGAGCCACGCAAGAGCGATGGTATATGCGCAGGAATTCGCACATCTCGTCACTCACATCACCCAGACGATGCCAGAGAGGCGTGACGCGATCCTTGCCGTCCCATTCTGGCAGAGCATCCATATACTCCTTGATAGGATTGTGGATAACGGTGTTCTCTGAGAAAATAACCTCCTTGATGTCCTTGCCCTCACACTCCATACCCTCCACCTTTGCACGATGGATTACGGAGTTGAGTGCCTCCTTGGTGAAAACACGATATTCAGACTCCTTCTGAATGTCCTTGAACTCTACTTTACCGTTAAGAATGTTCTTACGGAAGGCGTAGTTCTGCGCGAGGAATTCCTCGGCAACCTGTGCACTTAGTTGCTGGTTTTTCTTCATAAGTTAGAAATTTGAATAAGACAAAAATTTAATTGTTAATTACGATAAACGTAAGATTTAGATTTCCCTTTTTTTCGATTATGTTGGGTGTGCAAAGTTACAAAATGATTTTTCAATTTGCAAATATTTCGCAAGAAATTTTCTCTGTATATTTTCGTCCAGAATGTTAAAATGAGTGTAAGTTGTTGAATCTCACGAAGATTTTTCTTCAAAAAAATGACTCCTTAATTTTTACTCAAACACAAACGATTTTTTTTTAGAATTAAACGCCAAACACGTACATAACAGCTAAGATCGACCGTAAATATACTGATAACAAACAAGTTAAGAGCATGTACGTGTTTGTCAAACACGTACATAACACACACATAGGTCGTCATTATTCGTTTTTTTATAAAATGAGCACAAATCATGTACGTGTTATGTACAACTCATGTACGTGTTAAGCAAACACGTACATGCCTATAAACGCTTTGATACACAATGTGTTATCATGCAAAATTCACCCCCATGTACGTGTTTGGCGTTTAATTCTTTAAAAAAAATCGCATCTGCTTTGTTTTTGCCATAACAGTAGGTCCGTTGTAAGTCCGTTTCAGGTCCGTTGTAAGTCCGTTCCAGAGAATGGGAGAAAAATGGGAGTTACATAGGACTTAGAAGGGAGGTGCATAGGAGTTACTTAGAAGGACAAAGGAATCATCAATATTATTCTGCTTGCAATTAATCAAAAAAAAGAGAGTGACAGCTCTGGCAAAAACAGAGCCTGTCACTCTCATAATGTGGGATATTATATTATCCCTTATTAACTAATACTTATCATAAATCAATATCCAGGGTTCTGGTATGCAGCCTTTTCTTCTTTAGTCATCTGAAGAGCATCAATCTGGCCCTGTGGGATTGGACGGAGATAGTGATGAGGCTTAATGCTACGAGTGAATGTTTCGCTAACATTACCATAGTTCTTATCACAGATATGATATGTACCAGCCATCTTCTCCCATGTCTGAGTACGAACAAGGTCGAACCAGCGGAGACCCTCACCGAAGAACTCACGGAAACGCTCATCAAGAATGTATTCGATAGTGATGTTCTCTGGAGTAGCAGCAACCATCTCTGCGCTGTGATCAGCATAAAGCTTGCCCTCTGCAAGGTCAACGTTATAGTCCTTATCTGCATAAGGTGCAAGACGCCACTTACCTGCACGAGCACGAACAACATTGATAAGGTCACGAGCACTCATGCCACTTTGTGTTGTAGCACCCTTAACAGCAGCCTCAGCAGCGATGAAATAAAGCTCAGAGAAACGTGCGATGTTCCAAGGACGTGGATTAGCACCGTTAGGCATACCTACTGAAGTTTCGTCGGCAATTGTTGTCTCATTGTAGTAACCGCTCTTCCAGATGTTGAGGTAGCAACGACGGCTGATAAGTTCTGGAGTGAATACGAAGTAAGGCTTACCATCGATAGTACCAGCACCAAGACCGCTGTCACCCTTACCATTAGGAACCTTTACATTAGGATCACTCTCACCCTTGAACATAAGAGCGATGTCACCGTTCTTGATCTTCATGCCGTTAGCAGCAACTCTCTCTGTGTCGCCAGCCTTCTCGAACCCAGCTGCACCACCATTGTGATACCAGTTAGCACGGAATGCTGTTACGAATGTACCCTCAAAACGATAGTCGATAGACTGGTCATTGAACTTGTGAGGAACGTCACCCGTAGTAGCACAACGAGTCCAAGGACGACCATAGCTCTGACGACCGTCACGAATGAGAAGACCGTTGTTCATTGTTGTGTAGTTCCAGTGAGCAATCCAGTTAACAAAGTTATCAGGAGCACCACCGTTACCCCAACCATAACCTACACCACCATTGTAGTACTCATCCTGAGCTGTGTGGTCAGCATAGAGAACCATTTCCTTGTTACGGTCGTTAGGACCATAGAATGCGTCCATGAATGTCTCTGTAAGACCATAAGAACCAGGGTTGTTGATTGCCTCAACAGCTGTGTCATAAGCCTTCTGGAAGTAAGACTTTGCCTGACCTGCATCACGTGTGCACTCTGGATATGTAGGAATGTTGTTTGGATTTTCGAGCCACCAAGCGTATGTGAGGTAAGCCTTGGCAAGGAAAAGACGCGCAGCAGTTTTAGTTACTGCACCTGTAGTACGTGGTGCGTCAGGAAGAGAAGCCACAGCCTCCTCAAAGTCAGGGAAGATTGCCTTTGTATAAACTTCAGCAACTGTATTACGAACAGAAGTACGTGTAGAAGAAGTATTGAACTTCAATTCACCAGCACCAAGATCCAATGGCACACCACCATAAAGCTGTACGAGTGTGAAATAGTCGAATGCACGGAAGAAACGGGCCTCAGCAAGAAGAGACTTGTCAATACCTGCAGCCTCACCATTCTCGATTACACCACTTGCTGTGTTGATGTCAGAGAAAGCACTACCCCAGAACACATCTGCACGACAGTTGGTTGACTTCAGGAGAGCAGATGCAGGAGTAAAGTCGAGAACCATGAAGTTCTCATCCTCACCAGACTCACCATAGGTGTATTCATCAGTACCTGTCTCAAGTGCATTCCAGTAGTAAGCCTGACCCTGAGTGTTACGAAGGTTGGCATAGAGAGAGGTAAGACCACCCTGTACACCTGCTTCTGTCTTGAAATACTCTGGAGTGAAGATGTTACGAGGTGTCTCGTCGAGCACATTGTCACATGATGTGAAACCAATGCCCATCATCATTGCTGCTCCTGCTAAAAATATCTTTGATTTCATATTTTTATTCTTTAATCTTTTTACTTTAATCTTTAATCTCTTTTACAACTTAAAATGTTACGTTAAGACCAAAGAGATAGTTACGGGTTGTAGGAGTATTGAAACCTACGACGAGAATCCTCTTGTTATAGTTTGAATTGACAGCCTGATTCTCATCACCCTTAGAGTTGGTCTCTGGATCCATGCCGCTTTCGTCATAGTATGGAGAGAAGAGAACGAATGGGTTGGTTACAGTAGCGTAAGCACGGAGATTTGTAAGACCAATCTTCTTCATCCACTCACCCTTGAAGTTGTAACCGAGAGTGATAGTACGGAACTTGAGGTAAGAACCAGAGAAGAGTGCAAGTGAGTTGCCATATTTAGGGTTATCGTTGCTTACAGGACCTGCAGGGCTTGGATAGTCGTTTGTTGGGTTATTCTCTGTCCAATAGTTAACGTCAACATTGTTACGACGACCAGTAAGCATGTTCAAATAGCTTGAAGAACCATAGAGAGTAGAGATAAGCTTGCCACCGTGACGGAAGCTTGCAACTGCAGAGAGATCCCAGTTCTTGTAAGCAATGCGAGTATTGAAACCACCTTCCCATGATGGGTCGAGTTCAATAATCTGACGGTCGTAAGAGTTGATAGCACGTGCATCGCCAACTTTCTTGCCTTCAGGAATTACACCTGCATCAGCTTCCTCCTGAGTATAATAACCACCCTTAACCTTGATCATACCCATAGAACCGCCTGGTTCCATGATCTGACGAAGCTCCTCTTCATCCTTCTGCCAAATGCCGATTTTCTCATAGTCATAGAGAGAATTGATAGAATAACCTACGAACCATCCGTTACCCTCGTCGCGCATCTTTCTGTCAGCAAGCTCGGTAATCTTATTCACGTTGGTATAGAAGTTAAGACCAGCCTCCCATGTCCAACCGTTCTTGTTGTCAATGATAATACCATTAAGAGAAAGCTCGAAACCCTTGTTCTCGGTCTTACCTACGTTAGCATAGACAGAACCTACACCTGAAGTACTTGGAAGGCTCACATTCTGAAGGAGGTTTTCTGTCTTCTGGATGTAGTACTCAGCAGTACCAGAGAGACGACCACGGAAGAATGAGAAGTCAAGACCGAAGTTGTATGTCTTAGAAAACTCCCAGTCAAGATCAGGGTTAGGAAGCTCAGATACATAGTAACCCATAGCATAGCCTGTAGGACCGAAGTTGTATGCACGTGTTCCAAGGAGACCAAGAGTCTTGTAAGGATCAACAGACTCATTAGATGTCTCACCATAACCAACACGTAACTTCAGTTGGTCAAGCCAACTTGCACTTTCCATAAACTTCTCCTTGGCAATGTCCCAACCAAGGCTGACAGCAGGATATGTATGTGCCTTACCACCAAGACGAGAAGACTTATCACGACGAAGAGTAAAGCTTGCCATATACTTATCCTTGTAGTTATACATGATACGACCCATGATAGACTCAAGACCTGACTCGTTATAGCCCTGATATCTAGGATCAGGATTGATAGTTGTTGATTCTGCCTGACCGATATTGTACCAAAGTAACTGGTCACTTGGAATCTTGAGACCTGAGATATTCTGAGAATCATAGTGGCTCTTCTCTGCAGAATAGAGAGCTACGAAATTGATAGTGTGATCGCCAAATGTCTTATCGTAGGTAAGCATGTGCTCAATAGCCCAGTTCCATGTTGTGGCATTGGTGTTGTTTGAACTTGAGTTACTTGTAGGAGAGTCACTAAAGACACCTGTACCTGTGTGTGAGCCAGACTTCTGATGACGATAGTTGAGACCGAGATTCAGACGATACTTAAGACCTTCAACCCCAGGACACATGATCTCACCATAGAAGTTGTTATATGTACCAAAACCTGTTGTCTGATCCTTGTAAGAATCACCAAGTCCCTTGATTCGATCACCTGTATAAGTCCACTGGTTATCCTTCTCCATGTGAACGACACCCTTGAGTGAACCATCTGCATTGTATGGATTAATAAGTGGAGAAGCACTAAGAGTATTGTAAATACCAAGGTTTGCGTTGTTGGTTACGCTATAGTTAGTGTTAGTGCTGAGACCGAACTTAAAAATCTTGCCGATTTCCTGATCGATGGCAGCGTGCATGGAATAACGCTTGAAGCCCTGTGTAGGGATTGTAGCGTCATCCTTGAAGTATGAAAGCCCCATGTTGTAAGCTCCTGTTTCAGTACCGCCAGTTACAGAGATTTCCTGATTTGTAGTGAAACCGTTCTCGAAGAGAAGATCCTGCCAGTTTGTGTTTGTACCTTCAACCTCATCACCATTAGTGAAAACAGGCTGATAAGCACCGCTAATCTCACGAACTTTCTTGAGCTGGTCTCCGTTCATCATTGGGTAGTCAGCAAAGTTGGTCTTTGTACCAACGTACATATTGTACTTAAACTGTGCATTAGTATTCTTAGTACCCTTGTTCGTGGTAATCATGATAACACCATTAGCACCACGAGAACCGTAGATAGCTGTTGCAGAAGCATCCTTTAGGATGTCCATAGATTTAATGCTGCCTGGATCAATATCGCTGATAGAACCAGCGAATGGAATACCATCGAGCACGATCAACGGATCATTAGATGCAGAGAGAGAACGAGTACCACGAATACGGATCTGCTGGGAAGCACCAGGCTTAGAAGAAGTCTGGGTCATCTGAACACCTGCGATACGACCCTGAAGAGCAGAAGTTACATCACCTGTAGGCACGTCACGGAGAACGTCACCCTTCATTGAAGCCACAGAACCAGTTACAGACTCCTTACGCTGAGTACCATAACCGATAACGACAACGTCTTTAAGAGTAGTGTTGTCTTCCATGAGAACGATATCAACAACATTCTCACCTCTCAGGCGAACCTGCTTAGTCAGATAGCCGATATAACTTACACTGAGGATAGAACCTGTCGGTGCTTCAATAGAATACTGACCTTTGCTGTCTGTCACTGTACCACCTTTGCCACCCAAGACCTTAACAGTTGCGCCAATGATAGCGTCACCATTCTGATCTCTTACGACACCCTTTACAGTCTGTGCCTGCGCGAGGACTGCAAATAAGCAAAGGACGGAAAGGAGGAGGAACGTCCTACTCCATGTTCCCAACTTTTTAAGTTTTCGCATTTTTTCGATAAAGTTTAAGTTAATAATTGTTTTAATTTTATGGTTGATCTACAAAACTGAACATAAGTAAACTATATACATTTTACACAAATGAATCTGTTACATATACCTTGAATACAGCAGTTGGCATAGAGCCAGCTGTTTCTGCGGTTATCTGCGGCTACATTCAATGGGGTAACACCCAACATGTCAGTGGACATACCAACCACCAATGTCGCCTTCTTTAAGCTTAGGTTCATTTACAAAAATGTTTTGAGTTAAAATTAGTTTCAATAATTCCAAACGTCAATTCCAAACGTCAAACTCTTAAAGTTAGTTTTACACGCAAAAAAACAGTTTTACACTTCCAAGTTAGTTTTTTTCTTCCAAGTTAGTTCTTTACTCGCAAGTTAGTTTTTTACTTCCAAGTTAGTTTTTTACTTCCAAGTTAGTTTTTTACTTCCAAGTTAGTTTTACACTTTCAAGTTAGTTTTTTTGTCGAGTTAGTTTTTCTTTGTCGAGTTAAAATGGAATTTCGGCGGCAAAGGTAGATATTATTATCGATAAATACTTTCTTATTTGTATCTTATACTTTCTTCTGAATACCAATTGGTAAAATTGTGCCACTTTTTACATAAATGTAATGATTTTTTGCCATATTTCCCCCAAAAATAGCTATATTCTTCGCAATTTATGATTTTCAAAATAGTGCATATACCTGCTTTCGCTTATGAGTACAATCAAAAAGAGACGGTTAGCATTTTGCCCGAGTTCAATCAGTAACATCAACATCGGAAAAACCCTATAAACACGGAATAATTGTCGATTTTACACTATATCACACCTTTGCTAAAGCAATAACAGAAGAAATTCCGTAATTTATGTAACATATTCTTTGGTGTTTCTACGTTTTTTTATTATCTTTGCACTCAAATATTCAATAACCAAAGACTAAAGGGTAATATCTTTTATCATTTGTCTTTCAAGCAGTCAAATTTCTAACTTAACAATAAATGAGACGTTTATTATCAATTTTACTCTTAAACATTCTTTCAATAGGGACTTTGGGCCTATATTGTCAGGCTCAGGAAAAAAACAATGCAAATGAAAATCTATGCATCTGCTACAAGGCTGTCGGTGGTTCTGATGCATGGGACAATCAGGCAAACTATAGTCTGAATGCTGCTCTCGAAAAGGGCAGGACATATACCCTCACGCTGAAGGCAAAGGCTTCTGTGGCTTGCGATATGGCTTTCTGGCCTATTGACACAAAAAGTTCGAACAAGAATCAGTGGGGGAACTCTGCCGATGTGCAATATCTTGACAACAAGAACATAACAACAAACTGGGCAACCTATACTTGGAATTTCACAGCCAATTTCCCTATCGACAGACTTGATTTCGAATTTGGCAAACTGAACGGCTCACTCTATATTGACGACGTAAAGCTCTCTGACGATGAGTACGGTGTAGATCTTGTGCAGAATGGCGACTTTGAGGCTGGCAATATAGAAGGATGGTCATGCGAGTCAGGATATCGTGGCACTACATTCTCTCTTGTAAAGTCTGATGGAAGTCCTGCTATCGAAGCGCCTAAGGCTCCTGAGATTCCTGACAAATGGGATCTTGCAGAGCAGGGAGATTCTAAGTTCCATATCTACCTCTGCTTCGGACAGTCAAACATGGAGGGAAATGCTGCTGTTGAGGCAATAGACAAGCAGAATGTTCCGGAACGTTTCCTGATGATGCCTGCCGTTGATTTCAGCTCAACAAAGAAGAAGGGCAACTGGTATCCAGCCGTTCCACCACTCTGTCGTCCAGGTACAGGACTTACCCCTGCAGATTATTTCGGTCGTACCCTCGTGGAGAATCTTCCGGAAGACATTAAGATCGGTGTGATCAACGTTGCTGTAGGTGGTGCAAAGATTGAGCTTTTCATGCAGGAATATAAGGATGCTTATATCGCAAGTGAGAAGGATTGGTTCAAGAACTATTGCGCTCAGTACGATAACGATCCTCTCCAAAGATTAATCGACATGGGTAAGATTGCTCAGCAGTCTGGTACTATCAAGGGTATTCTCCTGCATCAGGGTGAGTCAAACAATGGCGCATCAGACTGGTGTGGTAAAGTAGCAGAGGTTTACAAGCGTATATGCTACTATCTCGGTCTTGACCCTGATAAGACTCCGCTTCTTGCAGGTGAGACTCTATACAAGAATCAGGGTGGTGGTTGCTCCTTACACAACCAAGCAGCTTTGCCTAACCTCAAGAAAGCAGTTCCAAACTCATACGTAATCTCAGCAAAGGATATTCCTGGAAACGGAAAGGATCATTGGCACTTCTCAGCAGAAGGTTACCGCATTCTCGGCAAGCGCTACGCAGAGCAGATGCTAAAGCTTCTTCCTAAGCCTACAGGCATTGAGGAAGTGGAGGTCGCAAAGGAAGGTGCGAAGAACACGATTTATTTCAACCTTCAGGGACAGCGTGTGAATGAGCCTAAGAAAGGCGAAATTTATATTGTAAATAATAAGAAAATAATAAAGTGACCTAACCCGTCCTTCCCAAAGGGAAGGCTCCACCCCCCACCCCCTCCAGGGGGAGTAGTTACCTTTTATCGCTATGGGGAGAAAATCGTAAAAGAAAAATTATAACATTATGTTTAAGAAAATATTTTCATTCGCATTACTATCTACATTACTCCCCCTTGGGGGGATGGGGGGCTTTTCTTATGCCCAAAACCCAATCGCTCAAACTTGCTTCTCCACTGACCCTGCTCCTATGGTGAGTGGAGATCGTCTGTATGTATTCACTGGACATGATGAGGAGAACGCAGACTTCTTCTGGATGAACGAGTGGCGTTTGTTCTCAACAGCTGATATGGTGAACTGGACTGATCATGGATGTCCTTTGAGCCAGTGTGACTTCAAGTGGGCAGATGACCGTTCCTGGGCTCCTCAGTGTATTGAGCGTAATGGAAAGTTCTACCTCTATGTGCCTATCCACTCAAAGATTAGCGGTGGTATGGCTATCGGTGTCGGTGTTGCAGACAAGGTAGAAGGTCCTTATCACGATGCTCTCGGCAAGCCACTCTTTGAGAATGGCAAATGGGACCACATCGACCCTACAGTTTGGATTGACGAGAATAATCAGGCATATATAGGTTGGGGCAATCCACGCTTCTATAGTGCGAAACTATCAGAGGACATGATTCATCTGGATTCAGAGTTGAAATGCGACTCAACTATCCAGCGATATGTTGAAGGTCCTTGGCTTCACAAACAGCGTTCTCTCTCGAAGGAAGAGATAAAGAAATTAGGTTTGACAAAGAAGGAACTTGCCGCCTCTGCTTGGGGAAAGTATTTCCTTATCTATGCCGCTGGCGGCATTCCTGAGTGCATAGCATATTCTGAGGGTCCAACAGCACAGGGACCTTGGACATACGTTGGTGAGGTTATGCCTCAGACAAACGAAACAAACTCGTTTACAAACCATAGCGGTATCATCGAGTTCAAGGGACATAACTATTTCTTCTACCATACAGGTTGGCTTCCTAAGGGTGGAGGCTTCGCACGAAGTGCATGTGTAGAGGAGTTTGAATGGCAGAAGGACGGTCGTCTGCCTATCATCAAGCCAACACATGAGGGTCCTGCTCCTATTGGCAAACTCAATCCGTTTGAGACCGTTCAGGGCGAGACAATGGCATTCTCTCAAGGTATCAAGTCTGAATGGAACAAGAAACAGAACCGCGTTTGGGTAAGTGATATACACAATGGCGACTGGATAAAGCTTCGCGAGGTGGATTTCTCAAAGGTTCCTTCAACCATAACAGTAACGGCAGCAAGTGCACTTCAGGGCGGACAGATTGAAGTGCATCTTGACTCTATCAAGGGCGAGAAGATAGCAACCGTAGATATTGCACCAACCAGAGGTTGGGAGGAATGGGAGGATTTCTCTGCTCCTGTCTCAAAGGTACAGGGCACACGCGATGTTTTCTTCCTGTTCAAGGGATTAAAGGGCTGTAAGCTGTTCAACTTGGATAAGTGGTTCTGTAAAGAATAAACGGCCTCTCCCCCCGCCCCTGACACATACTCCGATATTATCAACATCGGACTTCCCCCGTAGGGAGGAAACTCCCCCCTACCCCCATAGGGGAAGTTAGATACATTTTATCGCGATAATGGGAGAAATCACAAATTGCAAAATTACAAATTATATATAACATTATGTTTAAAAGACTATTTTTATTGGCATTAGTATCTAACATCCTTCCATTGGGGAAGGCTTGTTTAGGCTGTTACGCACAGGTATCTCCTGACGGTAAACTGAAAGTGACCGTAACATGTGAAGACGGTAAGCCTTCATACGCTGTAACTTATAATAACACCACTTGTATCGGGAAGTCAGACCTTGGTCTGAATACGAATATAGGAGATTTCACAAAGGATCTTACCCTCAAGAATACTTCTGAGGTCAAGGCTATTGTTGCGGATTACACCTTATATAATATAAAGCGTAAGAATAACCATTACGAGGCAAACCAGCAGATATATACCTTTGCAAACAAGGAAGGTAAGGATGTGATGAAGGTTACATTCAATGTAAGTAATAATAACATCGCTTTCCAATATGAGCTGCTGAAATCAAAGAAAGAAGCGATGTGCGTTGTTGTGAACAGCGAGGCTACATCTTTCTCTATGGTTGACGGTACAACCACCTTCCTATGCCCACAGATGGGTGAGATGACAGGTTTTGCACGTACAGCACCAAGCTATGAAACCCACTATGACGCAGATCAGGAGATGGGCAAGAACGGTTGGGGACTCGGTTATACCTTCCCATGTCTTTTCAAGGCTCCTGGTGAGGCTGCACAGAATATCTGGATTCTCGTTTCTGAGACAGGTTCAGCAGGTGGCTATCCCGGTTGTAAACTTGAGAACAAGGGAGCAGGAAACTATCAGATCTCTTTCCCAAGCCAGAAAGAGAACAACGGATATGGCTCAACAGGTGCTCAGATGGCTTTGCCAGACACAACACCTTGGCGTACTATCACTATCTCTGACAACCTCAAGAATATTGTTGAGTCAACAATCACATGGGATGTGCTTGCCTCACAGTCTTCATCACAAGTAGATGCAAATGCTATTGCTACGCTTCGTGACAAGGTGAAGGAATCATACGGTCGTGGTGCTTGGTCATGGATTATTGCTAACGACGAGAGCTGTAACTTCGACACACAGAAGCAGTATATAGACTTTGCCGCTGCAATGGGATGGGAGTCACTTCTCATTGATGCACAGTGGGATACACAGATTGGTCGTGATCGTATTGCAGAACTTGCAAAATATGGTAAGGAGAAGGGCGTATATCTCTATCTCTGGTACAACTCAAACGGTATCTGGAATGATGCTCCACAAACTCCACGCAACTGCATGAGCACAGCTTATCGTCGTCAACAGGAGATGGAATGGATGCAGAGCATAGGAATCCGTGGTATCAAGGTTGACTTCTTCGGAGGTGACAAGCAATGCACCATGGAGCTTTACCGTGATATCCTCATGGATGCAATGAAGCATAACATTCTCGTTATCTTCCACGGCTGCACCCTACCACGCGGATGGGAATATCTCTTCCCTAACTATGTGGCAAGTGAGGCTGTACGTGCTTCTGAGAATCTGCATTTTGGTCAGAACGAGTGTGACCGTGAGGCTATGGATGCTACTTTCCTTCCATTCATCCGTAATGTAGTGGGCAGTATGGACTTCGGAGGCTCAACACTCAACTGGTACTATAACCCTAAGAACTCAAACGAGATGTGGGGCGGTCATCGTGTAACTTCTGATGTTTTCGCCCTCGCAACAGCAATATTGTTCCAGAGTCCTGTTCAGCATTTTGCTATGGCTCCTAACAACCTCAATGATGCTCCTGCTTGGGCAGTTGATTTCATGAAGAAGGTTCCTACTACATGGGAGGAAACCTTATTTATCGACGGTTACCCAGGTAAGTATATCGTAATGGCACGCAGGAGTCAGGAAGGTAAGTGGTATATAGTAGCCGTAAACGGACAGAAGGAACCAATTAAGGTTTCAATCCCTATGCACTTGTTTGCGTTCGGAAGCACCGTAAGCGTTTATAGTGATAGCGACAAGGGCATCAAGGGCGTAACTCCTAAAGGCTCTGTCAAGGAGATGAAGGTTACGAATACTATAATGAAGAAGGGATTCTTCCCAACGATTCCTGTGAATGGTGCTTTGGTGATTAAATAAAAATACTAAGATTTAAAGGTCACAGAACTTTCGGTCTTTGTAAAAGTGCAATTATAATGAAGAAAAAACTATTTATCCTACTATTCTCTGGACTTCTGCCTTCAGGAAAGGCAGTATTGGGCTGCTATGCCCAGCAGTATCCTTATCAGAATACATCACTCTCTGCTCATGAGCGTGCTGTGGATCTATGTTCTCGCCTCACACTCGAAGAAAAGGCATCACTTATGCTTGATGACTCTCCTGCTATTCCTCGCTTTGGCATAAAGCATTGGCAATGGTGGAGTGAGGCACTTCACGGCTATGCCAATATGGGAAACGTAACTAACTTCCCAGAGCCTATCGGTATGGCTGCTTCTTTTAATAATGATTTGGTATATAAGGTGTTTGATGCTGTCAGCACAGAAGCACGTGCCAAGTGGAATGAGTTGCAGAAATCAGGTGATGATGTTCTGCGTTTCCACGCCCTTTCTGTCTGGACACCTAACGTAAACATATTCCGTGACCCACGTTGGGGACGCGGTCAGGAGACATACGGTGAGGATCCATACCTCAGCTCACTCATGGGTGATGCCGTTGTACGTGGCCTTCAGGGACCTGAGAATTCCAAGTACCGCAAGCTTTGGGCTTGTGCAAAGCACTATGCCGTTCACTCTGGACCAGAGTGGAGCCGTCACACAGCAGATATCAATAACATCTCTGCCCGTGACCTCTGGGAAACCTATCTCCCTGCCTTCAAGTATCTTGTAGAGGAGTCAAAGGTTCGTGAGGTGATGTGTGCATATCAGCGCTATGACAATGAGCCTTGCTGTTCAAGCACACGTCTGCTTCAGGATATTCTCCGTAACGAGTGGGGCTTCAAGTATCTCGTAGTAAGTGACTGTGGAGCTGTTTCTGATATCCATGAGAATCATAAGGTGGCAAGCGATGCCGTTCACTCTTCTGCCCGTGCCACACTTGCAGGTACTGATGTAGAGTGTGGATTCAACTATGCCTACAAGAGTATTCCAGAGGCAGTTAAGCGTGATCTTATCAAGGAATCAGAGGTTGACAAGCACGTTATCCGTCTGCTGGAGGGCCGTTTTGACCTCGGTGAAATGGATGATCCTTCACTCGTAGAATGGAGCAAGATACCATCTTCTGTACTTGAGAGCAAGGAGCATCTTCAGATAGCACTTGACATCGCTCGTCAGTCTATCGTACTTCTTCAGAACAATAACAACGTACTTCCTCTTGCTAAGAATGAGAAGGTAGCTGTCATTGGTCCTAACGCAAACGACAAGGTGATGATGTGGGGTAACTATAACGGTACTCCTACAACTACATCTACCGTTCTTGATGGTGTTCGTCTCTACAACAAGAAGGCAAAATATATGCAGGGATGCGACCTTACTGATAACAAGATTGTTACAGATGTATTCGACCAGCTCTCATTCGAGGGAAAGAAGGGATTCAAGGGTACTTTCTGGAACAACGCTAAGCGTGATGGTGCTCCTGTAGCAACACTCTGGCACGCATCTCCTTTCTTCAAGACAACAGCAGGTAACTATCAGTGGGCTCCAGAAGTAAACCTAACAGACTTCAGCGCTCAGTATGAGACAGTTTTCCGTCCTAAGAAGTCAGGCGAGGTGGTTATCAACGTAGAGTCTGTTTCTGACTTTGACGTTATCGTTAATGGTGAGGTTAAGCAGAAGTTCAATACATGGCGCGTAACCCCTACCCGCACACCTATTCAGGTAGAGGCAGGCAAGGAATACAAGATTGAGATTCACTTTGCTCACGTTCCTACATGGGGTGCAAGTATCCGTGTAAACGTAGGTACAGAGTCAATCATCAACTATGACGATATCATCAAGAAGCTCGCTGGATATGACAAGATTGTCTTCGTAGGTGGTATTGCAGCTTCACTCGAAGGTGAGGAAATGCCTGTTACTATCGAAGGCTTCAAGGGTGGAGACCGCACAAACATCGAGCTTCCTGCCGTTCAGCGTAACTTCCTCAAGGCTCTCAAGGCTGCTGGTAAGAAGGTTATCTATGTAAACTGCTCAGGCTCTGCTATCGGACTTCAGCCAGAGACAGAGTCATGTGACGCTATCGTACAGGCTTGGTATCCTGGCATGAAGGGTGGTGAGGCTGTGGCTGATGTGCTCTATGGCAAGGTTAATCCAAGTGGTAAGCTCCCAATCACATTCTATAAGAACTCAGAGCAGCTCGGTGATTTCGAGGACTATAACATGGCTGGTCGCACATATCGCTATATGAAGAACGACAAGCCACTCTATCCTTTCGGCTATGGACTTTCATATACCGACTTCGAGATTGGCAATGCTACTCTCTCTGCTGATAAAATAACTAAGGGACAGACCGTTACAATGACCATCCCTGTTACCAATAAGGGCAAGAAGGATGGCACAGAAGTTGTTCAGGTATATGTTAAGAACCCAAGCGACCCTAATGGTCCTATAAAGCAGTTGCGTGCCTATAAGCGTGTGGACGTAAAGGCTGGTCAGACAGTCAATGCCACTATCACCATCAACGACAAGAGTCTTGAGTGGTTTGATGAGGGCACAAACACCATACACACAAAGGAAGGCTCTTACGAGCTTGTATATGGCAACTCTTCCGATGCAACAAAGGCCATCGGAATAAAGGTAGAGTAAGTCCGTTGTGAATCCGTTGTAAGTCCGTTGTAAGTCCCATCTGACTCCAATTCAGAATAGGCGTTGGATTGGACTTACATTGGACCTGGATTGGAGCTGAATTGGACTTGCTTCCTTCTTATGACAATTTCGTTTAAAAACTACCATTAACAAAAAAGATTTACAATCATGCTTAAAACTAAAACACTATCCAAGGCAATTACAATGGCGGCTATGCTTTGCTCTACTTCAGCTTTTGCACAGCTTAACATGCCTATCATTCAGACAAAATACACAGCTGACCCTGCACCATACGTGCATGGCGATACAGTCTATCTCTTCACCACTCACGATGAAGATGGAGCGGGGGGCTTCATGATGAAGGACTGGCTTCTCTATACCTCTACTGATATGGTGAACTGGGAAGATCATGGTGCTGTGGCTTCTCTCAGAAACTTTGAGTGGTACAAAGGTAATAATGGCGCATGGGCAGAACAGGTCATTGAGCGTAATGGAAAATGGTACATGTATTGTCCTATTCATGGTAATGGCATAGGCGTGCTCGTAGCAGACTCGCCTTTCGGTCCTTACAAGGATCCTCTCGGAAAGCCGCTTGTTTGGCAGAAAGAACATTGGTATGATATAGACCCTACCGTATGGATTGATGATGACGGACAGGCATATATGTATTGGGGTAATCCAAACCTCTATATGGTTAAGCTCAACGAGGATATGATCTCTTATTCAGGTGAGATTATTGAGCATCCGAAGATTAAGGATTATCAGGAAGGACCTTGGTTCTGGAGCCGCAAGAATGCAAAGGGCGAGAAATGCTACTATATGGCATTTGCCTCAACCTGCTGTCCAGAGGGTATCGGCTATGCCATGAGCAAGAGCGCGACTGGTCCTTGGGAGTATAAGGGACATATAATGGATCATACTCCACGTACTCGTGGCAATCATCCTGGTATCATAGACTTCAAGGGCAAGTCATATTGCTTTGGCTTGAACTATGACATTTTCCGTCTTGAGACAAGCCGTCATGCAGAGCAGCGTTCTGTTTCTGCTGCCGAGATGACATATAATGCAGACGGCACTATTCAGGAACTTCCATACTTCCAGGATTGCAAACTCGAACAGGTAGGCTCATTCAACCCTTTCCGTCAGGTTCAGGCAGAGACAATGGCTTGGGGATATGGTCTGAAGACAACGCGCGAGAATCCTTCCGGTCCTTGGAATCCTACACTCTTTGTTACAGATATTGACGATGGCGAGTACATCATGCTCAAGGGTGTTGACTTCGGCAAGGGCGCAAAGAAGTTCACGGCTTCTTGTTCTGCTCATCTCTATGGTGGTGAGATGGAAATCCGCATTGACGATGTTGACGGTCCTATGATTGGTAAAATCACAGTTCCTAATACAAAGTTCAAGTATCAGGAGTTTACCACAAACCTCACCAATGCAAGTGGCAAGCACGACCTCTACTTAGTGTTCAAGGGTGGAAAGATGCAGAAACGCAATCTCTTCAACTTCGACTGGTGGAAAATGGAGTAAAAGCCCACCCAGTCCCTCCCAAAGGGAGGGTTCCTCCCCCCTTACCCCCTCAAGGGGGAGTGGTTAGTATTTCTAATCATTGGGAGGAATATTAGTATAAAACATCCTTCCCTTTGGGAAGGCTTGGTTAGGCTAATTATTTAATAACAACAATAACTCATAACCAAATGAAAACTTTTCTTTCATCAATTATTCTCATGGCTGCTTGCTTGATGCCTGCAAAGGCACAACAGCCTGGTCCTTTCGGATTTGGTGGTCAGCAGTTAAAAAACAATCGTGCAGATAGTCTCTGCAGCAAGATTTATCGTGACATCAACTATGTAGGTGATGGTGAAGAGTATCATAACCTCGACATCTACATCCCAAAGAAGGAGGGTGTGGATAAGTTCCCTGTTGTGGTACACATCTACGGTAGCGCATGGTTCAGCAATAGCTCTAAGGGTATGGCTGACATCAACACTATCGGTGCTGCGCTCCTTGAGGCTGGCTATGCTTTCGTAACTCCTAACCACCGCTCAAGTATGGATGCTAAGTGGCCTGCACAGATTAATGACATCAAGGCTGTAGTTCGCTTCCTCCGTGCAAAGGCTAAGAAGTTCAAGCTCGACCCATCATTCATCGCTACATCAGGTTTCTCATCTGGTGCTCACCTTGCTTCTGTCATGGCTACATCGAATGGCGTGAAAGTAGCAAAATGCGGTACACAGGAGTATGACATCGAGGGTAAACTCGGTATCTTTACCGACTATGAGAGTAATGTGAACGCATGCTGTGAATGGTCTGGTCCTGTTGATCTCCTCCACATGGATTGTGACGGAGTGGCAAAGGATCCTAAGAGCCCGGAAGTTGCCGTAATGGGTATGGACAAGGAAGGACATACAGATAACTACGAAATGCTTTCTGCACTCTACTATGTTGACCCACAGGATGTTCCAGTAGGAATCTTCCACGGTATCAAGGATAATGTAGTTCCTCATTGCCAAGGTTCTTTGTTCTATGACAAGCTTCAGGCTAATGGCGTGAAGTCATTCCTCGTAGAGGTACCAGAAGGTGGTCACGGCTTTAACATGTACACTCCTGAAAATCTGAAGAAGATGGTTGAGTGGTTCAATTCTGCTCGTCTTGACCCTAAGTCAAGTATTCTTGAGAAGGGCGGTACAGGCGCTTATCCAGCTATCATGAAGGAAGAGGCAAGTCTGAAGGCACACACAATCTTTTGCCCACAGGATTTGTCTAAGTTCAATAAGAAGAATCCTCTCCCTGTACTCGTATGGGGTAACGGAGCTTGCAACAATTCTCCTTTCGAGCACATGAACTTCCTTAACGAGATAGCATCTCACGGCTATATGGTAATAGCAACAGGCTATTATCCAGCACCAGGTGTGAATGGCTGGAAATATGAGCGTTCAGTTTCTGAGCAGCAGTTAGAGTCAATTGACTGGATTATTGCTCAGAATAATGATAAGAATTCTCCTTACTTCGGTAAGATCAACGTAAAGAAGATTTGTGTGGCTGGAATGTCATGCGGTGGTCTTCAGACTCTCTCTAACTCTGCCGATCCACGTATCTCTCTTCTTATGATTATGAATAGCGGACTTTTCAATAATAATAATGCTGGTTCTGCCGTTCCTGGTATGCCAATGCCATCAAAGGATAAGCTTAATGAGATCAAGGTGCCAATCATGTATGTACTTGGTGGTAAGGATGACATAGCATACGAGAACGGTATGGATGATTTCAGGAGAATCAAGCACGTTCCTGCTATCGCAGTTAACTATCCTGTTGGTCATGGCGGTACATACAGCCAGCCTTATGGTGGCGAGTTCTCTATTCCTGCTCTCGCATGGCTTAACTGGAATCTCAAGGGTGACAAGAATGCGGCTAAGATGTTCCTCGGTAATGATAACGGAATGTCACAGCGCAAGGATTGGACTATTGAGAAGAATGAACTTGTAGATCATCCAAAGAAAAAATAATTAACCATATTACATTTTTATGAAAAAAACATTTCTCTCGCTTCTCGCGGCAGTCTCTATGACTGCAAATGCGCAGAACCCTTACCTCCCACTCTGGGAACATCTCCCAGATGGTGAGCCACGTGTATTCGAGGATCCTGATAACCCAGGAAAACTCCGTGCCTATATCATAGGTTCACATGATACGAGCTATGACAAATACTGCGGACTTGATATCCGCATGTGGTCTGCTCCTGTTGAGGATCTCTCACAATGGCGTGACGAGGGTCCTTTATTCTCACACTATGTTAATGGTCAGTGGGATATCATGTATGCTCCTGACCTCGTAGAAACCGTAGATAAGGCAACAGGCAAGAAAACATACTGGCTCTATCCTCATTCTCGCGGATGGCGCAGAACAGCTATGGTTTGTAAGGGTGACCGTCCAAACGGTCCTTTCACTCCTGTAAACCTTAATGCTGATGGTACAGCTTGTGTTGAGGGCAGTAAGATTGACTTCGACCCATCTGTATTCGTTGAGCCTGTAACAAACAAGAAGGATAAGGATTTCAAGAAGGGCTATCGTGCATATGTATTCTACGGTTTCCAGCACTCTACTGCCTTCGAGCTTGATCCAGATAATATGTGGGCCGTTCGTCCTGGAACAGAGATTCACGATTACTTCATCCCTGCAAGTCATCGCTATGGCGAGGTTCGTGATCCGGAAGGAACACAGTATCCTTCCCTCTACAAGGGACAGAAGCCTGGCGACTTCAACTTCTTCGAGGCATCTTCTATCCGTCAGGTAGGTAACAAGTACGTTATGGTATTCTCAGGACATAGTGGTCCTGACTACGGATTAGGTTCAAGCAATTCTACTCTCCGCTATGCATACGGTGATTCTCCACTCGGCCCTTGGCGTTCAGGTGGTGTGCTTGTTGATTCTCGTGGTGTTGAAATCAATGCTGACGGTTCTGCACTCACCACAACAAACTCTGCTCACAACACTCACGGCTCTCTTCAGCAGATCAACGGTCAGTGGTATGTGTTCTATCATCGTCCACCACGCGGTTTCGGCAATGCACGTCAGGCAATGGTAGCTCCTGTAAAAATAGAATGGGACAAGAAGTCTGTTGCTCAAGGCGGTAAGGTCCGTATCACAGGTTATGATCCATACGCACCAAACAACGAATGGACAGCTAAGGCATCCAACGGCAATGAATATACAGGTGCTGAGGTAACAAGTGAGGGCTTCCAAATCTTCGGTCTTAACCCTTACAACTACTATTCAGCAGGTATCGCTTGCTATATGAGCGACCAGAACTGGATGCAGGATAACCATGATATGTGGAAGAACGAGATGGAGCTTCAGGGCATTAAGAACGGTGGTATCATCGGCTTTAAGTACTTCGGTTTCGGAGGTCTTGCTCAGAACACTAAGGGATGCAATGCATTTGCCGGCACAAAGGCTGGCGATGGCACAACTCTCAATCTGTTCATCACTCCACGCACAGACGAGGCATTCAAGATTCATGTAATGCTCGACGGTCCTTATGCAAACTCTGCATGGAACGGCAAGGAAATTGCAGTTATCAATGTTGACGGCAAGCAGAGAAATAAGGCTCTCAAGCTCACAACAGCAGTACCTGCTGTTGAAGGCCTTCAGGGTAAGCATGCTATCTACTTCGTAGTAGAAGGTCCTGAGGTTCAGGCTCCTGCACAACGTCCTTTCCAGCGTCCGAATAACAACCGTCCTTTCGGTCTCTTCGACATGAGAGGTATGGGCTTCTCAAAGCCAGGGCTTGATTGTAATATCCCTGTAGTTCCTACAGTTGATATCTATGCTGATGGCGTTAAGCTTATTGTTCCTGAAAGCCCAATCTTCACTTCTCAGACAAACGCCTATATGGAGTGCAACCGCTATCAGGTTTATGGAAAACTGACTGATACCTCAAAGCTTGAGGTCAAGGCTTCTGATCCTTCAGTACAGGTAAAGATAGGTAAGATCAATGACGGTCGTGCAACTATCACCTGTACCTACAAAGGTGTAAATAAGATTTTCCTCATAAACTAATGCAATAATGCGTATTTTAAAGACCATTATATTATCTGTTTTTCTTGGTATTGGATTGGCAGTTTTTGCTGATCCAGTACTAAGAATAAACTTTATCACCCCTTCTATTGTACGTGTTCAGTGGAGTAATGACGGTTCATTACAAGAAAACAACACAGGGGCATGCGTTTATACTAACCAGAGTGTAAAAGTAGAAAAGACGGAAAATGGCAACGAAATCATTTTCCAAAGTTCAGAACTAACCATAAAATATTCAAAGACAAATAACGGAATCATTTTTGAGGATAAGGATAAAAATATAATCCTTAATCAAATACCAAATTCGCTAAAGGCAGAACCTTCTGTACAAGAGAAGATTATCTATGATGAGAAATCTGCTCATGTAGAGGAAACTGCTAACGGCAAAGTGACGGTGAAGGATATCATCCGTCGAGACACTATTGGCAGAAGCACACGCTACTATGTGTCATTCTCTTCTCAAAACGAGAAGGCTCTCTATGGCCTCGGCTCTCACATGGAGGACTATCTCAACCTTGTGGGTAAGACACTCTATCTTACTCAGCACAACCTAAAGGCTATGCTGCCTATGCTATGCTCAACCAATGGCTATGGACTTCTCTTCGACGCTGGCTGTGCCATGAAGTTCAAGAATGATGGCAGCATCACCACTATGCAACTTGAGGGTGCAAAGACACTCGACTATTACTTCATCAAGGGTGCTCGTCTTGATGATGTAGTGGCAGGCTATCGCTATCTCACAGGCGAAGTATCACTAATGCCTCGTTATTTATTTGGATATACTCAGTCAAAGGAGCGTTATGTCTCTTCTGACGATATTATAAACACATTGAAGGAGTACCGCCGTCGTCATGTGCCTATTGATATGATAGTACAGGACTGGAACTACTGGCCAGAGGGCTGGGGTTATATGAAAATGAATCCAAAGTACTATCCTTCTCCAAAGGCTCTTGCAGACTCTGTTCATGCCATGAATGCTAAGCTCATGGTCAGCATCTGGCCAAACCCTCAGTGGTGCCCAGAGGCTGAAGACTTCAAGAATCGCGGTATGATGCTTGAGCACGATGTATATGACGTGTTCAACCCTGAAGCCCGCAAACACTACTGGTCTTATGCAAAGAACGAGTTCTATTCTCAGGGCTTTGATGCTTGGTGGTGCGACTCAAGTGAGCCTCTCGATGGCGACTGGAACCGCATTCCTTCACATTCCCTGAAGGATGAGAACAAACCCTACGGGTGGGATGATCAGGAATACCGCTGGCAGTTGAATAAGGATGTGCTCAGCGAGGCTCTTGGAGTTGAGCGTAGTAGTCTGTACTCTCTATATCACTCTATGGGTATCTACGAGAATCAGCGTGCAGAAC